>OHQJ01000145.1_pt1 | contig 18517 bp, 8 predicted proteins | sample 1578081 | NCBI WGS metagenome assembly OHQJ01 (sample SAMEA3879545, study PRJEB24766) | human gut metagenome | biome: human-associated habitat; feature: feces | place: USA | collected 1985/1987
GCTTGGTTTCCTCTATACGTTGCAGTTCGGCTTTTTCCTGGTAATATTTTTTTTCGTAGGATGTAAGCATAAACCGGCTACTTTATCCGGGTGGCTTGCTTTTGCCTTTCTTTCCTTTATCGTGACGCCTCTTATATCGGTTCCTCTAACCTGGTACATTTGCTGGATGATAGATCGGGCAACAATTAAGGATAAAGAATGTTTTGATCCTTCGGATTTTACCTTTAAGAGATAAAATACTTTCTTCTTAGTATAATAAGCCTGTAGAATGGTTCTACGGGCTTTTTTTGTGTCCTTTTCCGCCACTTTACACCAGGATAATTTTGCCTTATAAAATTTACTCTTATGGCAAAATTAAAACCTGACTATATCGAATGGGTGTTAACCCTGAACGCCTCCGATGCGCAGAAGGAAATACATAATCTTTCAGAAAAGAACAAGGAGCTCCGGGATAGCAATAAGGAGATAAAAAAGGCTATGACCGATTTAATCGCCACCGGGAAAGCTGGCGGTAAACAATGGAAAAGGCTTGATGAGCAACTGAAAGAAAATAATAAGACGCTCGGCGAGAATAACAAGAAGATTGCCGAATGTGAGAAACGGCTGGATAAAACCACCATGAGTGCCAACCAGCTGGCAAGGAAGGCAAACGCCTTGCGGAAAGAGCTTCGCGATACGGTGAAATCCTTGCAGCCGGAAAAATATGCCGCCCTGGAGAAGGAACTGAAAGAAGTTGAGAAAGCATACGGGCAGGCCACGAAAAAGGCGGAAGGTTTCGGCGGTTCCCTTCTTTCCCTGAATAAGATAAAAACGGTTCTGGCCGGTGTGTTTGTCACTATCGGCGCAATGATAACCGGACAGATTGTCGGCGGGCTAAGGGATGCGATCAGTACTATTATAGAGTTCGAGAAGAAAAACAGTACTTTGGCCGCTATTCTGGGAACCACGAAAAAGAGTATCAAGGATTTAACAGATGAAGCGCGCCGGCTGGGTGCTACTACTTCTTATACGGCCGCACAGGTAACGGAACTTCAGATAGAGCTTGCCAAGCTGGGATTTTTTAAAGAGGATATTAAAGCGATGACGCCTTCCGTGCTGAAATTCGCTAAGGCTGTGGACACTGATCTTGCCTCGGCTGCTACGCTTGCCGGTGCAACATTGCGTATTTTCAACCTTGATGCGGAAGATACGGAACGGGCTGTTTCTACTATGACTATGGGATGTAACGCATCCGCTTTAAGCTTCGAGTACTTAAATACGGCAATGTCTATTGTTGGGCCGGTTGCTAATTCTTTCGGATTCACAATCGAGGAAACGACCGCCCTTTTGGGAGCTTTGGCAAACAGCGGTTTCGACGCTTCATCGGCAGCGACGGCAACACGTAATATTTTGCTTAACCTGGCTGACAGTAGCGGCAAACTCGCGCTTGCTCTTGGCGGTCCGGTTAACAACCTGGATGATCTGGTAAAGGGACTTAAAAAACTAAACAGCGAAGGAATAGACTTGAACAAGGCCCTTGAACTGACCGATAAACGTTCCGTTGCAGCGTTTAACACTTTCCTTAACGGTACCGATACCGTGCTGGCACTTTGCGATGCGGTAACAGGTGCGGAAGACGCCTTTAATGCTATGTCCGAAGAAATGGGTGATAACGTTCAGGGTGCATTAAACCGGCTAAGTTCAACTATTGAAGGGGTAGTTTTACGTTTCTATGAATCAAAGGGTATTCTTCGGGATTTAATAGACCTTGTTACGCTTATGGTGGAAGGTGTGGGCGGTATGATCGACATGTTTAATAAATGGGGTGTTGTCACTTATACCGTTACCGCTTATTTGGTTTCCTACTATGGAGGACTGAAAATCGCTACCATGTGGCACGCCCGTTTTAAAACGGCGACCCTTGCTTCGGTCGTTGCAGAGAAAGCGCACGCCGTACAGCTTTATATCAGCCGGGCGGCTACTCTGGCTTATGCGGCGGCCCAGGCATTGCTGCACCTGAATATTAAAAGATGTACCGCCGCCCTTCGGTTAATGAGGATCGAACTTTTGAAGAATCCATATACGGCCCTGCTCGCGTTACTCGTGGCAGCCGGTGTTGCTATCTACCAGCTTGCAAAGAAGACGGAACAGGCTTCGGCGGCGATGAAGGCCCACCAGGAAGTCGTAAAGAAAGTGAATGAAGAATATGCCAGCCAGGAAGCAAAAATAAAAACTCTTGTAGCTGCTATTAATGACGAGAACCTTTCCAACTACACCCGTAAACAAAGGCTCGCTGAATTAAAAGAACTGATACCGGATTATAATGCGGAATTGAATGAAGAAGGCAGGCTCATAAACAACAACAAGGAGGCTATAGATCAATATTTAGTTTCCTTGGAAAAACAAATCAAGTTGAAAGCTTACCAGGAGGAACTGGAAGAATTGTACAAGAAAAAAAGGAATCTTGAAAGCCAGGAATCAGAGCAAAGCGACGCTTACTGGGACACCCGCCAGCAAAATACATTGTCAGGATATAACCGGAACAGTCTTACCGCTAAAATAAGCCGTTTATTTGGTACGGAAAAAGAGGCTAACCAGTTGAAAGCCCTACAGACGACACAGAAGGATTTGGCCGGTATAGAATCAGCAATCGCCCAGATCAATAATGATATCTTAAAAACAGAGGCGACGGCCACTTCATTAACCGGGACCAATAAAGAAAATATAAATACTGAAACATCCCTCATAAAGAAACTGGAGGCCGAAAAGAAAAAGGTTCAGGAACAGTGGGCGGAAGACAGCGAAGCGAATATCGCCAAGAAAAACAAGGAAATAGAACGTATCGACACCGAAATAAAACGTTTAAACGAACTGGGGAAGGTCAAAAAGAAAGTGGAAGCAGGGGAGTACAAAAATACGGAAACGGCCGCCACATTAAAGCCTCTGGAGATCGAGCACGAAAAACGTATGCTTCTAATCAAAGAGAACCGGGAAAAGGAAAATAAGACGGAAGCCCAGTATATTCTTGAAGGGACGGCGGAAAACCTTCGCTATTACCGGGAACGTATTGACGCCCTCCAGAAGCTGGAAGCAAAAACGCCGGCCCAAAAGAAGAAGTTACTCGATGAAATCCACAAGCTCGAAACGGAAGCGCAGACGGCCATTTTTACGGAAACCGGCAAGCAGGAGGACGCCCGTATAAAACTGGCACAGGAGAAACGGGATGAACGGTTAAAGATCGAAACTGCCTATTACAACGTCCAGAAGGACACCATGGAAAAAGCGGTATTAAACCAGAGAATAACGCAGGAAGCCGCCGACGCCTATATGCTGGAAGTTGAAGCGGAGCACGCCGCAGAACTTCTGGAGATAAACCGTACTTACCAGAATGATATTGCCGCTTTGGAAATTACCGGTAAACAGAAACGTATAGAAACAGCGACGGAAGCGGCCGACGCCGTGCGTGAGTCTGAAATGAAGTTATTGCGTGATCGGGCGGCCATTGCCCAAAAAGTACGTGAAATAACTTCCGTTCCGGTAGGAATAACCGGTATGCAGGAAGCACACCGGAAACAGGTTCAGGATGTAGAAACGACTTATAATGCCATAATTGAGATAGCGAGGCAGGCGGGAATTTCTACCGTTGGTTTGGAGAAACAGAAACAGCAGGAAATTAGCCAGCTTGAATTTGAGTACCAGAATAGTTTATACCAGATTCAATCCCAGATCGGCGTATCATGGGCACAGGAATACCAGAATGAACTGGCCCTGTTAAAGAATCTGCACGATCAGGAATTAATAGATGAAAAGACATACCAGCGTAAAAAGCTGCAAATGCAGATGAATAACGCTAAAAAATACTTTGACTATTATTCCGGTCTTTCCTCTTCCATGGTGGAAGCCATTCAACAAGCCGAAATCGACCAGGTGGAAGCAAAATACGATGTTCTCATACAGGAAGCCGAGAACAACGGTGAAGATACTGCCGCCCTGGAAGAAGAGAAGGAAAATAAGAAACTGGAGATTCAAAAGAAGTACGCGGATGTAAACTTTGCTATCAAGTGTTCCCAGATCATAGCAGATACGGCCGTTTCGATTATGAAGGCGTACGCGGACCTCGGGCCGATTGCCGGAACCGTTGCTGCAGTAATGCTTGCGGCTACCGGTGTGGCCCAGCTTGCATCGGCCAAGGCAGAACGGGACAGGATTAAAAACATGTCCTTGAAAAACACCACCGGCAGCAAGACCGCCACGGCTGAACGTGTTGTTTCCGGTTCTTCCGGTGGTGGGTATTATGAAGGTGGTTACACCGGTCCCGGCGGACGTTATGAAGTGGCCGGCGTGGTTCATAAGGGGGAATATGTGGTACCACAGCCGGAAATGAATAATCCTAAAGTGATCGACGCCGTTAGCACTATCGAAGCGATCAGGCGGCAGCGTACCAGTGCCAACCCGTTACCACAGAATCCGGGTGAATATTATGAAGGCGGTTACGTGACTTCCCCTGCAGGTGATTCTTCCTACCGGGAGTTCCTGGAAGCGGCAAAGGAGCTTCGCGCCTCCTGTGAGGCTATCAAATTGATAAAGGCCTATATCGTTTACCAGGATTTGGAGAAGGCCAAAGAAACTATAGATAACGCCCGCGACACCTTTACACGCGGAAAATAAGTAATCATTATGCTAAAGATTAAGACGAACAAAGGTTATCTGGACTTAGGGGGTGACTTTACCGTACAGATCGACGAGAAATCCCCCGTCATGAACGACCGGGGATCACAAACCGTACCGGTCACGGTTCCCGTCACTGCCAACAATGCAGGGATAACCGGTTTTGCCCACCGGCTCGACATGGGTGTAAAACCGATGAATGAAGATCAGACATGTACGGTATTGGACGGGGTGTATAAACGTACCGGAAAGATAAATATCGTTTCCGCCGGCAGGACGGAAGGAATTACTTTAAATATCGGTTTTGACAATTCGGAAGCCTACAGCGCCTGGAAAGCAAAGAAACTGAACTCGATCACATTACCCAGCATAAGCGGCGGTACCGTTAGCGGTCTTATGTCCTCTATAAACTGGTTCTTCACGGATTCCCATGAAGATTTTGCCATATTTCAAATAGTAGTCAAAAATGATTCCAAGGACGGCACGTATTACCCGCAATACATAAACCGTATCACTTTGGATTCAAACGGTGAATATGCCTTATGCTATCAGGCAAGGACGGAAACACTACTGATAAATGATACCCCGACCGAAACGAGTTTACCGGAAGGGTACGGCGTGGCCCCCTTCTTATACGTGCACCGTGTCCTGGACTTTATATTTTCAGAATTTGGTTATACTATAACCGAAAATCCTTTTAAGACGGACAAGGAACTTTCCAGCCTGGTAATCCTGAACAATGCCGCCGACTGTTGCGTGACGGGTATCCTCAATTATGCCGATTTAATGCCGGATTGTACGATTGAGGACTTTTTAAACGCGCTGTATGTACGTTTCGGACTGGTTTATAATGTCTCTTCCGATACGAAAACGGCCACTTTAAGACTGATCCGGGATATAATGGAAGATGAACCTGCCGTTGATCTGTCCCGGAATCTGACGGCGGAACCCCTTATCAATTATGAAACGGCCCGTCAGATAAAGTTATCGGCCAAAACGTCTTTTACCGGTGCCGCGCCTTCGGTGGAACGGTACGAGGACTATATCAAGGGGAACGAAAAAATGGTTATCCGTGTAAGCCGTTTCGATCCTTCCCAGGCCTCCGTGTGGCTGAACTACGAGAAGACCACCGGCAACTGGTACAAATGGGATTCGGGCAACAAGAAGCATACGTTATCATCATCCAGTTTCTTTAACTGGGACCGGAAGACGGAAAACGTAGAGGACGAGGAGCTGGCGAGCGATGATGAATGCGTGTTTATGGATTTTGCCCCGAACGGCCTTCTTTCCCCGTATTACCTGGCCGGGTATGTGCACCGTTATACCTACCTGAAAACCTCTTCCGATGATGAAGAGGATTCGGAAAAGGAGGAGACGCCGCTTTCCTTCGCTTTCGCTTTTACAAAGGCCGTTACGGAAAGTACGGATTATTCCTTCGGTTCTATTTTACCATACGCTCCGGACGGCGGAGAAATTACGTTAAAAGACGGCAGCAAACATACGATATCGCTTTTATTCCAGTTTGAAGACGGTCTGTTTGCCAAGTTCTGGCAGAAGTATGACGCCGTATTAAGGCACTCTTTTAACCAGGTGGACACAAACACCCTTTTACCGGTTCACCAGCTTATGAAAATGGATGTCTTGACCCCGGTAGCCCTGCGGGGGCAGTACATGCTTCTGGACGGCCTTTCCTATTCGCTTCCTGCGGGTAAACTGGTACCGGTAAACATTACGTTGCGTTCCCTGCGTCTGATCGGTCCCTATAATCTGGATAATGAACAGGGCATTCCCGTGTGGGGCGGTGCTTCCTACGTGTGGGTCGTATATTCTTCCAATTTGCAGAGTGTACAGGCCGGAAGGGTGGAATATTGGGAAGATTATTACCGTTATCACTGGATGTATGCTGTGTACGGTTGCCGTGTATCGAATACGATATATGACGGGTATGTTACGCCGTCAACGGATGAGGATATATTAAAAAATCCGCCCACCGCACAGGATAACATCATAGAAAAAACTTACAAATGTAAGATAGAGGTTGAAATCGAGGTAAACGAGCGTTCCGGCGCGGCCAACTATTTTTGTTACGAAACGGAAGAAGTCGAATACCAGGTAAGGTTTGTCGCATCGAGGGTGCTTAGCTGATCCCGTCCTTTATTCTTCCTTTGATAAACCCAACTTTTGCAGCATGGAAAAGCAGAATAATATCATCCTTGCCCCGTCATCTTCACAGGTGACGGAGCTTTATAAGCTTTGGAGGGAAAACCATGCGGGGCGGCTCTCGGACTTTTACAAGTTCCTGACGTCTCCCACGGATCAGCGTGATCGTTTCCTTTCCGGACTTGAAAATAAGAGTGAGTTTAACGGAATATTCATCGTTAACACCTTTGAATTATGAGTTTGACAGCAAACATTGATCCGACGGAAAACGCCTTTACCGGAAACCCTGTTTATCTTTCGGTAGAAACTACTTCTATGGCGACTTACAATATAATGTATTTCGTGAACTTTGAATTTATGCGTTCCATATTTACCGGTAACGGTAATGGAAGTTTCAAGGTGAATATCGCGGAGGTCCTGGAAACGCTTTTTGTTGATATTCCCCCGTTAACGGACAGTTCCGAGATGTTGATAAGCCTTTCCGATAAACGGTATAACAAGGCGGTCGTCACGATCACCCTTCAAAATGAGGAGGAAGAAACGGCCACTTTGGTTGTTACTGCCTGGCGTGGCGGTATATCCAAACGGGCTTTTAAGAAATTGCATGAAGAAGGTAATAACATCTTTTCTTTGAAGTTCTTGAATGAATCCTGCAATTTCTTCTTTACCACCCGGAGCAATGACTGGCGTATAACGATGCGCGAGACGGAACTTTACCCGCTCTGTTTCATCTATCCGGAGCACGAGCTGAAAATAACGGAACTTCTTACCGGACAAAGCCTTGCAGTACCAGGCACGGCAGGGAATTTCTACGCCTTGAACCTGGAGGCCGTAAGACTTAAATTCTTTACCGATTACGGGGTACTGGCCAACCTTTTTGACGTGTATAGCGGTGAAACGTTCGCTCTCCGGATCGGGATCGAGCAAAGCCCGACGGTCCGCGAGCGTTACCGGCTCCGGTTCCTGAACAGTTACGGGGTTTACGAGGTGTTTTCCCTGGAAGGCGAGGCGAGCGTAACTCCCGGCATGGATGAAGACGAAGACGCTGTTTTCCGGCGTTACGATGAAATTACCGATGATTATTATTCGGATCGCATACGTACGGAGATACAGGAAGCCGTAACGGTTAAGACGGGATTCAAACGCCCGCAGGAAATACGCTTTCTTCTTGACCTGCTTTCCTCCGATGATGTCTACCTGGCAGGTTACGGCCGGGAAGAGATCAAGGTAATTCCTTCGGCGGAAGAGTTTTCTTACCGTGTCCGTCCGGACGCGCCGCAGAACGTGACGTTAAAGCTCACGTTTGCCGAGAAGGAGTCCAACTGGACGGGAGAAATCACGGAAAGCGGCTACCGGAAACCGCGGGTTCATTCCAAAGAGTTCAGTAAACAATTTAATTAATGTATCTATATGGCAACACAGGAGTATATCGATGATCTTATTATAGTCATTGAAACCGCGGAGGACGCGGAAAGCGTTACCAACCAAATGGTGGCGGCGGTTCTTGGCTTCTTGAACGAACACCTGAAACTGGTTTCCCAGGGTAAGGAAATCGAGGCGGAGGAAGCCGCCCGCATTGCCGCCGATGCAGCCTTGCAGAAGGCTATCGACGCCGTTTCTCTACGTATCGACCGGCTTGTCGGCAACAACGCTTCGCAGGCAATCGACAACTTTAACGAAATTCTTGCTTTTCTGGACGGGCTTAAAGACAGTGATTCGCTGGCCGCATTGCTGGCCGATATCAACGCCCGTATCGGCAGCGAAGACGGTTCACAGAGTGAAGACGGTTCCCTTTGGGGAAAGCTGAAAAGTCTGTCCCAGGATATTAGCAGTTGTTCCGAGGACATAAGCACGTTGCAGGCAGACCGTGACGAAATGAAACAGGAGTTGCAGGAAACTGCCGGGCGTCTGTCTTCCACCTTTACCAATGTAAACAACCTCTTGAACGCCGGCAGCGTTTATAGTGATCTGTCGGGGGTGTTTGCAGCATTGAAAACGGCGGGGAAGATTGACGATGTCCGGAAAAACGGCGTGATCCTTTCTTTCCTCACTGCCGACGGCTGGGTGACGAAACAATTTAAAGGCAATCCGGACACGGATTTTGAGAATGTCGAAAAGTGGGAGGATTTCGGCAGCGGCGGTTCAGGCGGCGGGAATACCTATAATGTAACCGGCAGTGTGCCGCTTACGGAAGGTTTCTATACCCTGGCTTCCGCCATTGCCGCGGTACCGGAGAAGTGGCGCGGCCGGGGGCGTGTCATCACCTTTGAAACATCGCTCGGCAAATGGGAGACGTACCAGTTTACCGGAACCGCCCTGGATGCCTGGGACCAGGAGGCGAGCTGGGAAGAGTTCGGCGGCAAAGGAACGGTAAAGAGCGTAACGGTAAACGGCGAGAAGCAGACGCCGGACGCGGCCGGTAATGTGAATGTAAACGTGGATATCCTGGAAGTGGACGAGACTTTGTCCACCGATTCCACCAATCCGGTAGAAAACAAGGTAGTAACCGCCCGTTTTAACGAGGTGGACGCTTCCACGCTGTTTAACGTAAATGCGGAGGTAAGCGAGGATGAAACATCCGTCCGTCTGTCTTTCCAGAACAAAAGCGGCGCGGAAATTACCGCCGTGGATATCCCGGCCGGTTCCGGTGGAGGTTCCGGCGAAACGGTGGCTACTAAAATTGTCTTGAATGCGGCTGTAGATAACGCCATAATCAAGGAAGGCGGAAACGCCCGTCTTACTTATACATACGATCACCAATACACCACGGGGGATGAAAAGGGGGAATCTACCGGGCAAAAGGCGGATATCACCGTTACGATCAGGCGTGGAACAACTACCATGTATTCCCAGACGGTCAGCGATGTTTCCAAAGGCAGTTACGAACTGGACCTTTCAAGTTACTTGCTTGTTGGGAATACCGATATTTACGTAGTGGCAACCACAACCGATCCGACTACCGGCAAGAAACAGACCCGACAGGCGTTTACATCCGTGAAGGTTGTCAGCCTTTCCCTTACCAGCTCTTACAATCTGGCCGGGGCCATAGCCGCAGGCGGTTATACCCTGGCCGACACGATTAATATCCCTTATGCCGTGAGCGGTTCCGGAACAAAGGTCGTCACGCTTTATCTGAACGGCCGGCAACAGAACGCGCACACCATTACAAGATCGGGAACGACAAACGGCAGTTTCAGTTTGTCCCCCTCTTCGCTTGTGACCGGCCGGAATACCGTTCAAATGGTTGCCGAAATGGAGGCTTCCGCCGATCTCGTGTTAAAGTCTGAAAGTATCTATATTGATATTCTGAAATCCGGAGGATCGGCACCGTTCATCGGCACGATGATGAGTTTTCCGGACGGCCGTATTTTTACGGAGGACCATCTTGTTCCGCGCTTGGAAGCGGGGCAGTACGAACAGGTAAAATTTGACTTTGTGGCTTATGATCCTGACGCAACGCCGGCTCAAATGGACGTTTACCGGGACGGGGTGAAAACGCAGTCTGTCAGTGTGGCCCGTACTACGCAGACATATACCAACCGTTTTACGGAGCAGGGCGAGATCACTATGAAATTTAAGACGGGGGCCACGGAATACCCGTTTTATATCGACGTAACGGAAAGCGGGATCGACTTGCAGGAAACTACCGCCGGGCTTGTACTGAAACTTTCGGCAGCCGGGCGGAGCAACAGCGAATCCGATCCGGGAGCCTGGGATTATGGCGACATACATACGACATTTTCTGGTTTCGACTGGAGCAGCAACGGCTGGACGGGTGACGCCCTGAAACTTACGGGAGGCGCGAAGATTGAAATCGGGTACCGGCCGTTCTCCACGGATGCAACCACTACCGGGGCTACCTATGAAATGGAAATTCTTTGTTCGTCGGTAACGGACCGGCAGGGGGTGATACTGGACTGTATGGCCGGCGATATCGGTTTCCAGATGACAACGGAGCAGGCCCTTATGCGTGTTTCCGGCGGTACGGAAGTAAGTACGAAGTTTGCAAGTGATATGAACCTGAAAATGGCCTTTATTGTCGGGGCCAAGGCCGGTAAGCGGTTGCTGGAACTTTATGTAAACGGAATCCGTTGCGGAGCGGTGCAGTATGGGGCTACCGAAGGATTACTGCAGGCGGAACCGGTGAACATCCGTTTGTTCAGTGATACGGCGGATGTGGAGATCAGGAATTTCCGTATTTATAACCGTGCGCTTACGGATGATGAAGAATTGAACAATTACATGGTAGACCGGACTACGTCGGACGAAATGGTCCTGTTATTTGAAAAGAATGATGTTACGGGGGACAACGGTACGGATATCGACATAGACAAGTTACGCGCCCAGGGAAAGGCGGTTATGCGAATTGTCGGCGATGTGAACCTTGTCAACGCCACCAATAACAAGAAATTCGAGGTACCGGTCGATATCTATTTTTATAGCCCGCAGGGTAAGGAGTACGATTTTGTAGCAAGGAATGTCGGTCTAAGAATACAGGGTACATCATCCACCACTTATCCGCGTAAGAATTACCGTCTTTATTTCTTGCGCCTGGAAAAATACGGTACCACGCTGGAAGTTAACGGCGTGGATGTGCCGTCCCTTGAATACAGTTTCAAACCGGGAGCACGGCCGATCAGTATATTCTGTTTGAAAGCGGACTTTTCCGATTCTTCCGGTACACATAATACCGGTGCGGTGCGTATTGTGAACGACGTTTGGAAGAGGTGCGGGTGGCTGACACCGCCGCAGGCTGCATATAAGGGGGAATATGACGTACGTATAGGCGTGGACGGTTTCCCTATGGACCTGTTTTATGACAACGACGGCACCGGTGCGAATACTTATCTGGGAAAATACAATTTCAATAATGAGAAGTCGGAAAGTGCGATCATTTACGGTTTTGAAGGAATTGAAGGATTCAACGACGAAGCGGCCCTGAACGGGCAGCGTAACAAATGTATCTGTCTGGAGTTCCTGAACAACTCCGAGGCCCTTTGTCTGTTCGGGACTACCGACATGTCTTCTTTTGATGATGCGCTGGAATTTCGTTTCAAGGCGGACACTACCTGGGCGGATGCACACGAGGACGACAAGGCGGCAGTTACAAGGCTTTGGAACTGGATCGATTCATGTAAGGATGATCCCGCCAAGTTCCTGGCGGAATATAACCAGTATTTCGGTAATGACAGCCCGTTTGCATGGTATCTGATTACCGATTACTTTATGGCTGTGGATAACCGGGCAAAAAACATGATGCTGGCGACTTGGGACTCTCTGATCTGGTATTTCCTTCCTTACGATATGGACACGCTGTTCGGTGTGCGTAATGATTCGGTACTGAAATACGAATATACCATTACCCACGAAAGTTTTGACGATAGTATCGGTAGTTATGCTTTTGCCGGCCATGATTCCGTTTTATGGGAACTGGTACGGTCTTGTCCGGACAAATTGCGTGAAGTGGCGGAAACCTTGCGTAGCAATATGAGCCTTGAATATGTCCTGCAAGTATTTAACGAGGAACAAATGGGCAACTGGTGCGAGCGGATTTATAACAAGGATTCGGAATATAAATATATCCTTCCGCTTACCGAAGGGGTGACAACCGGCAGCGGAACCAGTTATTATAATTATCTGTATGCCTTGCAGGGAAGCCGTTATGCGCACCGTACTTATACCATTCAGAACCGTTTCGCCCTTCTGGATAGTCAATACGTGGCCGGTACTTATCGTCGTGACAGCTTCGCGGCTTATTTCGGATACAAGTTCGGCAGCGATAACCGGAAAATTCGGATTACGGCCTCCGAACGGTATTATTACGGGTACGGGTACACGTCCGGAACACCGCACCAAAGCGCGGTACTTGCAGAAACGGCCGGGGCTGTGGTGGAACTGACAATGGACACGGATTTAATTGTAAACGATCCGCAATATTTCTACGGTGCAAGCCGTATTCGCGGGCTTGATCTGACGGATGTAGCCCACGCCATTGTCGGCACGTTGAACCTGAACAACTGCACGGCCTTGCGTGAACTGAATGTTAGCTGTGAGGCCGGACAGACGACATTTAACGCCCTTCTGGTGGGTAATTGCCGTAACCTTCGACAACTCGACATATCCGGGCTTAAATCCTCTTCCTTTACCGGTATGGACCTTTCAAGTAATACCAAACTTGAAACCTTCCTGGCCGGTGATACATCCCTTACCGGTGTGACATTTGCCGGCGGTGCGCCTCTGGCCGTTTGCGTCCTTCCCGGAACTTTGCAGACGCTCGAACTCCGGTACCTGAACAAACTAACCAATGCAGGGCTGCAGCTGGAAGGTACGGCAAATATCACGCGCCTTGTGATTGATAACTGTAGCCTGATCGACTGGAACACGTTATTACAGCAATGCAGTGCGACCAGCTATCTACGAATTACCGGTATAGATATGGACGGGAACGGTAATTTGCTTCGCAGGCTTATGACAATGGGCGGCGTTGATGAAGACGGGGGAAACGTGCAGACGTGCCGCCTGGTAGGTACGTACCGGCTCACCCAGTCCATGTCGGATGAAGAGTACGCCGCCACCTGTGCACATTTCCCGGAACTGAATATCATTCAGCCGCAGTTTGTCGGTATAAAAATAGATCAGACGGTAGGAGACGGGGAAAAGATTACGAATCTGGATAACTCTACCGGATATGACTATAATACTGAATTTACCCCGTCTTCCCATATATTGGAAGTGTTGTCGAAAAGACGTTGTATTCTGGCTAAAAAGACGGCGGAGGGTGAAATGACCTGTTACCCGCTTCATGATGAGAACCGAAATAAATACGCGGATAGTGACAGCGTGGAGAACGCCACGGATGCAGTATTAACCGGATCGGAAGGCGAAGTTTACGTATATGAGCCTCATTACTGGTACAAGGGAGTAACGGACGTGCTGAATCAGTGCCTTTACGGTTTTATTTCAAGTAATGAGGATGCGCCGGCAGCAGCAGGGTACACCAGTATAAGATTTACCCGCGAGGAACTGGATGTGACGGAAGGGATCGGGATTCGTAAGAATACGGATTGCACAACCATTGAAGAGGCGAAGAATGAATACGAATCCGGATCGTTCGCCCTGGTGGACGTCCGGGATTACAAGCAGGTTCGTTTTCCCGGTTTTGCTTCTACTCTTTACGGTGCTGTATTTATAGATGATGCCGGGAAAATAGTAAGTCGGATCAGCGTTTCAAATGCGAACGGTTTTATCAATGGTATGTATCTGTTTTGTGCCGTTCCTGTAGGGGCTACGAAACTGGCCTTTACTTTCCTTAATTCGGCGGCCTTCGATTTCGTTTTACTCACAACATCGGAAAGTGTGGAAGCGATCGAGCCGGACTGGGTAGAGCATACGGAATGCCTGGGCGGTGTTTATGAAGCCTATCTGATTGATGATGTGCTGCGTTCTGTCAGTGGTGTTTCAAGTGTAGGAACTATTTCACAGAGCCAGGCAGTCAAATACGCCCAGAACAGGGGCAAAGGTTTCCAGCTGTTCGACTGGGAGATGCACAAGGATGTGGGTAATCTGCATTTCTTTAAATACGGTAATACCGATTCGCAGGGAGTTTGCGGATATGGAACAAGTAATTACCAAAAAGTGACGGGCCTTACAAATGCACTGGGGATGCGTGATACGGTTTCTTATTATAAGGAAAAGGGCGGTTCCAATCCACAGGCGGAAGGTGCTTACCGGGACGGTGTAAATTATCAGTCCGTCAATGTACTGGGATATGAAAATTTCCAGGGAAATAAGGCGGAATGGTTGCAGTATGTCACGGTAAACAAGACGGCAGCGGACGGAAGGTGGTTTATTACCATGCCGGACGGAACGGAACGCGTTGTACAGGGAATTACTGTTTATAATGCGGATATTTATCCTACCCACATGGTTTGGGGCCGGTATATGGATTTGATTGCAGCCAAAGAAGGCGGTTCCACTTCTTCACATTGGTTCGACAGGTTCTATGTGGGTACCGGGCTTTCTCGTGTGGTGTATCGGTCGTACAGCTACGCGAGCGCGTTAGGCGGTGTTTCGTATGCGAGCGCGAGTTACGATTCATCGTTCGCGAATGCGAACATCGGCGTTCGGCTTGCCTTCAGGGGCATAATACGCTGGGCGGGCAGCGTCGCGGCCTTTAAAGCCATAAATCAGGCTGATTAAGATAAAAAAAACAACGTAAAACGTTGTGCGGGTAGCGCAGGCGTCCGGAAGTAAGACGGGTGCCGGTGCTTCCTGAAAGTACAAAGGCGGATTTCCTCATATACACTCGTGTGGTGTATCGGTCGAACAACAACGCGAACGCGTTAGGCGGTGTTTCGTATGCGAACGCGAATAACGATTCATCGAACACGAATGCGAACATCGGCGTTCGGCTTGCAAACAATTAGGATAAAGAAAAAGCGCATAAGCCTTAAAAATTGGCGTACAACAGTGGGGACGTGTCCCCGGCGTGGAGCCAAGAGGAATGAGCCTCGCCAACAGCAGCCGTTTACGGCTGGAAAGGGGAAAAATAAAGCGCAGGGCAATGGGGTTTGGTAGGAACTTTTTTCGAAGAAGCCCGGCCCGGGGAATTGAAGGCTAATTTAATTATCATGTGGAGAGAAGATAATATTATAGAAGAGATTGTCGAGGACTCCAATATAGAGGACGCCATAAAAACGGTATTGCGCAAAAGAAGACGAAAGCGCAGCTTTGCCGGGCGTAGAATACTGGCGGATGTCCCGAAGGCAGTAGAGAGGATCAGGAAACGGATCAGGAGCGGGCGGTTCAAGCTCGGAGGATATCGGGAAATGACCGTAGACGACGGGCCGAAGGTAAGGATCGTACAAGCGGTTTCCCTGGAGGACAGGATCGTTCTTAACGCTGTTATGAATGTGGTGGACCGGCATTTGAAAGTACGTTTTATCCGGACTACTTCCGCATCCATTAAAAACAGGGGAACGCATGACCTTTTACAGTATATCGTTAAAGATATAAAGGATGATCCCGAAGGAACCCTGTTCGGGTACCAGTTCGATATAACGAAATTCTATGAGAGCGTAGACCAGGACGTTTTGCTGGATGCAGTGAAAAGGATGTTCAAGGATAAAATATTGATCGGAATCCTGGAAGAGTGCATCCGCATGATGCCTAAAGGCGTAAGTATCGGGCTAAGATCATCACAGGGGCTTTGTAATTTGCTTCTATCCATTTACCTGGATCACCGGTTAAAGGATCAGGAGGCAGTAGCACACTATTACCGGTATTGTGACGACGGTCTGGTGCTTTCCGGTAGTAAGAAATACCTTTGGAAGGTTAGGGATATCATTCATGAACAGGCCCGTAAAGCCCGCCTGGAGATTAAAAGCAATGATACCGTTTTCCCGATCACCGAAGGTATCGACTTTCTGGGATATGTAACCCGCCCGGATCATGTACGGTTAAGGAAGCGTAACAAACAAAAGTTCGCCCGCAAGATGCACAAGGTTAAAAGCAAGAAACGCAGGCAGGAGCTGACCGCCTCATTTTACGGGCTTACAAAACATGCCGATTGCAAGAACTTATTTTATAAACTAACAGGAAAGAAAATGAAAAAATTAAAAGATCTGGGCTACAAGTACAAGCCTAAAGACGGACGGAAACGATTTACCGGGGCAAGGATCAAGTCGCCCGAACTGATGAACAAGGATGTGATCGTACTTGATTATGAAAAGGATGTGCCGACGAAAAACGGAAACCGGACTGTTATAAAGCTGGAACTCGACGGCAAGGAGAGAAAGTATTTTACCAGCCTGGAGGAAACACTTTTCATTTGTAAATCAGCGGCAAGAGACGGAGAACTGCCTTTTGAAGCACATTGCGAAGGTGAAGTAAGTGAAAAAGGATTGATAATTATACATTTTACTTGAAATGATACGAATTTATGCAGACAGCAAGGCGGAACCGGTAAGATGTACCAACCGCCGCCGGGGAATCTGGCGTATTACGTGGGATTACCAGGAAACAGAGACAGCAGAAGGAGTGCAGCGTAGTTACATGGAAGAGACGTTCGATCATCTACCCGCACTGGCAGAAATCAAGGCGGTTATTAATGAATGGTATAACCGGAAGATAACCGACACGATCGAAAGCGGGTACGTATGGAACGGCCTGAAAGTCTGGCTTTCCATGGAGAACCAGATGAATTATAAGACGGCGTACGATCTTGCCTTGCAGACAGGCGGGGAAAACCTTCCTGTTACTTTCAAGCTCGGGGAAGAAGACAACCCGACGTTTTACGAGTTTGCAAGTATGCAGCAACTACAAGAGTTTTACACCGGTGCCGTGAAACATATACAGGAGACACAAAAGGAAGGCTGGGCACTTAAAAAGGCGATAGACTGGAGCGTTTATACGTTGGAGTAGAAAAGTGAAGGGGGAAGCAGGAAACACGTTTCCCCCTCACTTTTGGGGTTATAACATATCATCAAAGGCGTGTATTCCCACTTCGCGTTCATCCTCCAGAACATGTGCGTAAACCATTGTCATAGTTATAGAACTATGTCCCAAAAGGTGGGATAGTGTTACGATATCATGTGTTTTCTTATAATACAGGGTAGCGAATGTATGCCGGCCGGTTTTTGAACTGATATCCTTTGTTATTCCTACTTTACCGGCTATAGTTTTCAGTACCCGGTTTATATCCTGATCCGTGGGAAGGTTCATAAACAGGTTGCCTTTTGTACGTCCGGCCCGATAATATTCATAGATATAACGTGCCGGGTCCGATAAAGGTACAGTTACCGGTATTTTGGTCTTGCCTCGTGTGTAGTGTAGTTCATTCCCTATGAACTGGTTTATCTGCAATGCTTTTGCATCGCCTATATGCAAAGAAGTAAAACAAAGAAACAGAAAAAAACGGAGTACGTTCTGGGTACATTCTTCCAGGCGGCCGGACCGGTACAAGGCGGTCAGACGGAGGAGTTCTTCTTCCGTCAGGTATATAACTTCACTTTTGGGGCGACGTATCTTTATGGCCGCGAACGGGTCATGGTCCATATAACCGCCACGTATGGCGGCACCTACATATATTTTGATAGTAGCCATGTTACGCCATGCCGTAGAATCCATGTTACCTATTTTGCGAAGATATGCAAAGAAAGACAGGAGAAATTCGTGGGTAATCTCTGAAAATACAAGGCCGGGTGCGAATGTTTCCAGTTTCTTGATGATAGAAACGTGATGTTTCCAGGTACCGAAAGAAATAGTTTTGCTAATTTGTTTGAGGTAAACCCGTGCAAAATCAAAGAAGGTACCAAAATCGGAGGGATTGTTATACTGGCGGAAGAAACTTTCTTTTGTCAGCGTCTCATTTTTAAGACGGGCACGGACAAATATATCGCTTACTCGTGAACGGATATTGGAGATGATTAAATTTTTATCCTTACTTTCTTTGTCCCGGCCTTTTATCACTTCGTTTTGCTCATCCCATTCTTTAGAGGTGACACTTAACCTTACCGCGATTCTTATTTTCTCGCGGTTGATATAAAATTCCACATACAGGGGGAGCCGGTCGGTTTTGCCTTTTTTGCCTTGTCTTACAACTCTTATTGCCGTCATTTTTATATGCCTATTTTATGCCTGTAGAGGGGATATGCCTACAAATATGCCTACACAGGCAGGTTATTAAAAGTTAAACGGGGCGAAAGTAAAA
>OHQJ01000179.1_pt1 | contig 16467 bp, 15 predicted proteins | sample 1578081 | NCBI WGS metagenome assembly OHQJ01 (sample SAMEA3879545, study PRJEB24766) | human gut metagenome | biome: human-associated habitat; feature: feces | place: USA | collected 1985/1987
TGTGAATAGATGTAACACCTATAAAATCAAATGGCTATGTCAAGAAAATTGAAAATCCGAGATCTTACTCTTCGTGACGGGCAACAGTCTTTGTTTGCAACTCGTCTTACCCAAGAACAGATAAACCGCGTTTTACCTTATTACAAGGATGCCGGTTTCTTTGCGATGGAAGTTTGGGGTGGTGCTGTGCCCGATTCGGTGATGCGTTATTTGAACGAGAGTCCGTGGACTCGTCTTAAAACAATCAGTGAAGCTATTGGGGGAGCATCTTATTTAACGGCACTTTCTCGTGGCCGTAATTTGTTCGGGTATGCGCCTTATCCCGATACGGTTCTTGACGGATTTTATCGCGAGGCCGTGGCAAACGGGTTGGGTATCATGCGTATATTCGATGCACTCAACGATTTGAACAATGTAAAATCTTCTGTGGAAAAGATAAATGCTGTCGGGGCGATTTCCGATGGAGCCGTATGTTACACGGTAGATCCGCATTATACCATAACGTTTATGGATCGAGTAAAGGCGTTGTTCGGTAAAAAATTGCCGAAACCTCTCAAAGATATGGCCGGATTGGTGAATCCTTCTCGAATCGCTTCTTTGATGCCTAAATTGAAACAGTCTTTGAAAGTGCCGGTCGATTTTCATACCCATTGTACACCGGGGTATGGCCTCGCATCGTCGTTGATGGCTGTTATACACGGTGTGGATATTTTGGATACTAATATTTGGTATTTTGGCGGAGGTTCGGCGGCTCCGGCCATAGAATTGCTCTATATTTTCTGTAATAAATTGGGCGTAGAGATGGAAGTCAATATGGCAGCCGTAAGTAAAATACGTGCCGAGTTGCTCGGTATTCGTCGCGAGCTGGCTGCATACGACTTGAAGAAAGACTCGTTCCCCATTGCGTTCGATCCGTTGATCGATAAGTTGCCCGATCATATCGACAAGTTGTTCGATACGGCTATCGAAGCCGCGCGTCAGAATAACGAAGCCGCTTTGCTGGATGCTTGTCATGCCATCGAAGATTATTTCGGATTCCCGAAACCGAATGAGTTGGTGAAGGCTGCGGAGGTTCCCGGCGGTATGTATTCCAATATGGTGGCTCAGTTGAAGCAGCTTAAAGCCGAGCATGTGCTCGATGATGCCATGCGATTGATTCCGAAGGTTCGTTCTGATGCAGGATTGGTTCCTTTGGTTACGCCTACCAGCCAGATTGTAGGAAGCCAAGCCGTAAGTTGTGCTTTGGATAAATTGAAAGGGAATCCGGAATATACGACGGTTTCCAACCAGTTCAAGGCTTTGGTGAAGGGAGAATATGGCAAGACTCCGATCCCTGTCGATCCTAAATTCCGTGAAAAGATTACCGGCAGTCCGATTGAGACTCCGTATGATACGAACTCTTACAAGGCTCCCGAAAATCCTGTGTTGCCGGAGTATGGCAATGTGAAATTGGCCGAAAATGAACAGGAGTATTTGCTGCTCGAACTTTTCCCCAACGTTGCCACCACTTATTTGAAGGGTGTGCGGGCAGCTGAGTATGAGGCTAAGAAACCGGCTGTCGAGGAGGTGAAAGAGCCCGCAGAGGAAGCAGCTCCCGTAGAACCTATAACGGGCCCGACTATCGATGCTCCTATGGGAGGGAAGGTTGTCGAGATAAAAGTGAAGGTTGGAGACAAAGTGAAAAAAGACGATGTCGTGCTGGTGTACGAGGCCATGAAGATGGAGAACGAGATCGTTGCTCCTCAGGATGGCACTGTGGCCTCCGTCAACGTCAACAAGGGCGACACCGTCAACTCCGGTGACGTTCTGGTTTCCATGAACTGAGAACTGAGGAAGAGGTGACAACCATGGCCAAAAAGCCGATCAAGATTACGGAAGTCGTCCTGCGTGATGCTCACCAGTCTCTGCTGGCCACCCGTATGACGATGGATGAGATGCGTCCCATCCTGCCCGAAATGGATAAGATCCCTTACTTCTCTGTCGAGTGCTGGGGCGGCGCTACCTTTGATAGCTGCATCCGCTTCCTCGATGAGGACCCCTGGGAGCGTCTGCGCATCCTGCGCAAGGAGCTGCCCCACCAGAAGCTGCAGATGCTGTTCCGCGGCCAGAACATGCTGGGCTACCGCCCCTACGCGGACGACGCCGTCGAGTACTTCGTGAAGAAGTCCGTTGCAAACGGCATCGATGTCATCCGCATCTTCGACGCACTGAACGATCCCCGCAACCTGCAGACCGCCATCAAGTCTGCCAACAAGGAAGGCGCACATGTTCAGGGCTGCATCAGCTATACCCTGAGCCCCGTGCACAACAACGAGTACTTTGCAGCCTACGCCAAGACCCTGGAGGAGATGGGTGCAAACTCCATCTGCATCAAGGACATGGCTGGCCTGCTGACTCCCTATACCTGCTATGATCTGGTCAAGAAGCTGAAGGAGACCGTCAGCATCCCCGTGGATATCCACAGCCACTACACCGCAGGTCTGGCTTCCATGTCCATCCTCAAGGGCATCGAGGCAGGTGCTGATATCATCGATACTGCCATGAGCCCCCTGAGCCTTGGCACCAGCCACATGCCCACCGAGAGCCTGGTCGCTGCCCTGCAGGGTACCGATTACGACACCGGCCTGGATCTGAAGCAGCTGAACGTTGTCCGCGCTTACTTTGCAAAGCTGCGCGAGAAGTACATCGCCAACGGCCAGATCAGCCCCAAGAGCCTGGGCGTGGATGCCAACACCCTGCTGTACCAGGTGCCCGGCGGCATGTTCTCCAACATGCTCAAGCAGCTGAAGGATGCAGGCAAGGAAGATAAGCTGGACGAAGTGCTGGCCGAGATCCCCCGCGTTCGTGAGGACGCAGGCTATCCTCCGCTGGTCACCCCCACCAGCCAGATTGTTGGCACGCAGGCTGTGTTCAACGTCATCCTGGGCGAGCGCTACAAGATGGTCACCAAGGAGTTCAAGGGCCTGGTCCACGGCGATTACGGCAAGACTCCCGCTCCCATCAGCCCCGAGTTCACCAAGAAGATCCTGGGCGACGAGCAGCCCATCACCTGCCGCTTTGCCGACACCCTGGCTCCCGAGATGGACAAGCTGAAGGCTGAGGCCGCCAAGTGGGCAACTCAGGAAGAGGATGTTCTGACCTACGCAATGTTCCCGCAGGTCGCACCCAAGTTCTTCGAGAAGCGCAATGCCAAGAAGCAGGGCGTGGACGCTGACCACGCTGATTACACCAATCAGTCTCACCCTGTCTAAATCATAATACCAGAAGGGGCTGCTGCACCGTTTGATGCAGCAGCCCCTTCTTTTTGTTATTGTTTTTTGTGTTCCCGCAGGTCTCAGTTGTTCTTGCCATTCTCAGCCTTCATGGCGTTGTAGCCGATCAGCACGGTCCAGACATAGGCGCAGGTCTTGGGGATCATCAGCATACCGATCAGGGGGTTGACATCTGCCCACAGCACCACCGGGATATAGAAGCCGAAGCTCAGCACGATGGTCAGCCACATCCAGCGGAAAGCCTGATCCTTGTGTTCCTTGGCACTGTGGTAGAACAGCACGATGATCAGCAGGCCCAGCAGTGCAAAGGGAATGTTGCGCAAGATGCCCCAGGTCAGCGGGGTGTGGTTGGTCAGCCACTGGTTCTGCGGCATCATGCACAGCACGATGCGCACGGCAGAAAGGGCGTACACGGCAATGGTCAGATCCTTCTGGCCCTCGATCTGGTAGCGCTTGCGCCAGACGTAGTACAGCAGTACATAGAACACGGTCATGGTCACAGAGGTGATCCACTTGCCCAGGCCCAGAGGCACAGCGTAGTTCTCCAGGCCGGTGGTGCACAGTGCCAGGGCACGGGGCACCAGATGGAAGGAGTCACCTGCACCCAGCACCACGGCCATCAGGCCGAACAGGCGGAACTGGGTGCCAGCCTTGCTGCCGCGGATCATGCGGATGCCCAAGGTCAGCACGGTGACCAGATAGAAGATGTCGAAAACGGTCTCAATGATTGCTCTCATAAAAATGTTGCTCCTTTACGGTTGGTTTGCTGCTCTATCGCGATCCGGTCAGCGATTGCCGACCGGACTGCATCGTTGTGATGTGCAGACTGCCGTGGGTGGAATGCTGGGGAAGATGTCCTGCATCACTCAATATGAACGCTGTTCACTTTTGGCCGTAAAAAACTCCCACAAGACTGTGGGATGTTTTTTACACTTCATAAATGGTCCTGCGGATGATCTCCAATACCGTTATGGGGTCAAAATCCTGCTGCACCACGGCAGAAAGCATGAGGGAGAACAGGATGCCCGCAAATTTCTGGCGGGTGAATTCCTCAGTAAATGCGTCTGGCCGGATCTTTTTGTCCCTGGTCAGCACCATGGTCAGCGCATCCAGGATGTGCTGCCAGGTCTGCCGCATCTGCTGCTTGCCATCGGCGGTATCCTGCCGCACAAAGCCAAGCGCGTGGTGGGTGAAGAAGCCGGGGTATTGCTCAGAGCCGTACTCCATCTGCCGGTACATCCAGCGGATGCAGGACAGGGTATCCTCAAACACCGCCGGGTCGTCCGGGTGGCGGAAGATATCGCTCCAGATGCTTTCCACCGCCGCGCTCACCAGTTCGGTCTTGGAACCGAAGTAGTTGTAGATGCACCCCACGGATACCCCGCAGGCTGCTGCCACGGCACGGATGTTGACCGCTTCCCATCCATTCTGCTGGATGAGGACCCGGCTCGTTTTCAGGATCTCCTCCTTGGACGTTGCCATCGGATTCGTATGACCACCTCCTCAACATGAACGCTGTTCACGATGCATAGTATAGCGCTGTTCCTGCCCCTTGTCAAGGGGGGTAAAATAGATTTTTTTCGCCGCATTGCTTGCAAAAAAAGGGGCGGCAGAGTAAAATATATAGTATATGTATCGTAACATGGGTCTGTGTGCCCCAAAGCGGATACATATACGAAGAATGTCCGCAGAAAACCCTTTGGAATACGAGGAAAAAAGCATGATTTTGAGCATGACCGGTTTTGGCCGGGGAACTGCTGTGCGCAATGGCCGTGAGATCACGGTGGAGCTGCGCAGCGTCAATTCCCGGTACTTTGAGTATTCTTCCCGGATGCCCCGCACCTGCAGCTATCTGGACAGCCGCCTGAAAAAGCAGCTGAACGAGCGGGTGACCCGCGGCAAGGTAGAACTGAGCCTGACGGTGCAGAACGTGGATGCCGCCGATACTGTGGTGGCTGTGAATCAGGAGCTGGCAAAGAGCTACCAGCAGGCCCTGCGGGCCCTGTCTGAGACGCTGGAGGTCAAGAACGATGTGACCGCCGGGATGATCGCCCGTTTTCCCGATGTGCTGACCACCCGCCACGCCGATGTGGATGAGGAGCAGCTGTGGGAGGATGTTTCCGCTGTCACCGCCCAGGCACTGGACCGCTTTGTGGAGATGCGCGCCGCTGAGGGTGCCAAGATGAAGGCTGACGTGGAGAACCGCCTGCGTTTTCTGGAAGAATGCGTGGGCCGGGTGGAGACCCTGAGCGCCGGCCGGGTGGAGAACTACACCAACCGCCTGTACGAAAAGCTCAAGGTCATTCTGGAGGACCGGAACATTGATGATGCCCGTGTCCTGACCGAGGCCGCCATCTTTGGCGACAAGACCGCCGTGGATGAGGAGACCGTCCGCCTGCGCAGCCACATCGCCCAGTACCGCTCCATTCTGGAGCTGGACGAGCCCGTGGGCCGCAAGCTGGATTTCCTGACCCAGGAGCTGAACCGTGAAACCAACACCATCGGCTCCAAGTGTCAGGATCTGGATATCACCCGCATCGTGGTGGATATGAAGGCGGAGATCGAGAAGATCCGCGAACAGATCCAGAACCTCGAATAAAAACAGTACGGAGGAGTTCAGATGAAGCTCATCAACATCGGCTTTGGCAATCTGGTCAGCGCGGGCCGGGTGGTGGCTGTGGTCAGCCCCGATTCTGCCCCGGTCAAGCGTCTGGTCAAGGAAGCGCGGGAGCGGGGGATGCTCATTGATGCGTCCTATGGCCGCAGCACCCGCGCCGTCCTCATCATGGACTCCGACCACGTTGTCCTTTCAGCCCTTCAGCCCGAAACGGTGGCCAGCCGTGCCGCCGGTCAGGCCGAGGGCAAAGCAGTGACAGAAGAGGAGCAGTAAGACCATGGAAAATGAAAAATATCTGTTTGTCGTTTCCGGTGCCGCCGGTACCGGAAAGGACAGTGTGGTCAGCGCTTTGCGCAAGGCCCACCCCGAGATCGAAAAAACGGTTTCTGCCACCACCCGTTCCCCCCGCCCCGGGGAGCAGGAAGGGGTAGACTACTACTACCGCACCAAGGAGCAGTTCCAGCAGCTCATCAATCAGGATGAGGTCGTGGAGCACAATTTTTTCAACGGCAACTACTACGGCACCCTCCGCGAAGAGGTGGATAAGCGCCTCAAGGCGGGCAAGCTGGTGGTGCTGGTCATCGACGTCCACGGCGCGGCCAACATCCGCCGGATGTTCCCGGGGGCTACCACCATCTTCCTGCTGCCGCCCTCCGTGGAGGAGCTGGAACGCCGCCTCCGGGGCCGCGGCACCGAGACGGAAGCCAGCATCCTCGAGCGCCTCGACACCGCAAAGAAGGAGCTGGCCCAGCAGGAGAAGTTCACCCTCACCCTCGTGAACGACGAGGTGGACGCCTGCGCTGAGAAGCTCTACGGCATCATCCGCCAGCGGGCCGGCCTCGACAGATAACAAGGAGCCGCGAATGCCAAAAACGGTAGGCGTTGCAGTGAGCAACGCGACCTTTCATTTCGACAAACTCTATACCTATGCCGTCATGCCCGACCAGCAGGATACCGTCCGGCTGGGCAGCATGGTGCTGGTGCCCTTCGGGCGGGGGAGCCGTGCCCGGATGGGCGTGGTGCTGGCCTGCGACGAAGAGCCGGAGCACGCAAAGCTCAAGTACCTCTTCGACGTAGCTCCCGCCTCGGCCTGCCTGACGCCGGAGCTGCTGCGGCTGGTGCACTTTTTGAAGGAGCGCACCTTCTGCACTTATTACGAGGCCGTCAAGGCGGTCATCCCCTACGGTGCGCAGTACAAGTCCACCGTGGCGGAGGACGGCGTGACCCCGGTGCTTCAAAAGCAGCTCGTCCGACACACGGAAAATGCCTACAAGCTGGTGGGCACGCTGCCCCCAAAGCCCAGGCCGACCGCCAAGCAGCTGGCCGCAGTGGCCCTGCTGGCCGGAGGTGAGCGCACCCTGTCTGCATTGGAGGAAAAGAGCATCAGCCGGGCGGTGCTGGACAACCTCTGCGCCAAGGGCGTGCTGGAATGCAGCAAGGTGAACAAATCCATCGACCTGTATTCTTCCATCCCGCTGAAAAACGAGCCCATCCTTCTCACGGAGGAGCAGCAGGCCGCCTATGACGCGCTGCTGCCCGGGCTGGAGGATGCTGCCCCGCACTCGGCCTTGCTCTACGGCGTGACCGGCAGCGGAAAAACGCTGGTGTTCCTGAAGCTCATCGAGCACTGTCTGCAGATGGGCCGCCGGGCGCTGGTGCTGGTGCCTGAGATCAGCCTGACACCCCAGATGATCCTGCGGCTGAAAAGCCAATTTGGCAAGCGGGTGGCCGTGCAGCATTCCGCCCTCAACCACACCGAGCGCCTGCTCCAATGGCAGATGATCCAGGATGGCGGCGCGGATATCGTGGTGGGCACCCGCAGCGCGATCTTCTCCCCGCTGGAAAACATCGGCCTTGTCATCATTGATGAGGAGCAGGAGCACACCTACCGCTCCGAATCCGCGCCCCGCTACTCGGCCCACGAGGTGGCCCGGCAGCGCGCGGCGGAGAACGGGGCCCTGCTCCTGCTGGCCAGCGCCACCCCCAGCACCGAGAGCTATTATGCCGCCCAGCATGGCCGCACCCAGCTGGTGCGCCTGACCAAACGCTATGGCGGCAACCCGCTGCCCAAAGTCCAGATCGTGGATATGCGGGCCGAGCTTGCCTCCGGCAACCCCCGGGAGATCAGCCTTGCCATGGAGGATGCCATCCGGCACAACCTTGAGGCAGGCAAGCAGACCATCCTGCTGCTCAACCGCCGGGGTTACCAGACCGTGGCCCAGTGCGAGGATTGCCGCGAGGTGCTCAAATGCCCCAAGTGCAGCGTGCCCATGGTCTACCACAAATCGGCCCACAAGCTGCTCTGCCATTACTGCGGCAGCCAGCTGGACCCGCCCCCTGCCAGATGCCCCGCCTGCGGCGGCAAACTGCAGTACCGGGGCTTTGGCACCCAGAAGGCCGAGGAGGAATTGGCAAAGCTCTTTCCGGAGGCCCGCATCCTGCGGATGGATCAGGATACCACCGCCGCCAAGGATGCCCATGAAAAGCTGCTGGCAAAGTTTGCCCGGCATGAATATGACATCATGGTGGGCACCCAGATGGTGGCCAAGGGGCTGGATTTCGAGGATGTGACGCTGGTGGGTGTGCTGGGCATCGATTCGCTCCTGTTCGCCCAGGGCTTCCGGGCTTATGAGACCGTGTTCAGCCTCGTCACGCAGGTGGTGGGCCGGAGCGGTCGGGCAAAAGACCCCGGCTTTGCCATCATCCAGACCACCGACCCGGACAACCCGGTGCTCAACCTTGCCGCCGCGCAGGACTACGACGCGTTCTTCGAGCAGGAGATCGCCTACCGGAAGCTGGGGCTTTATCCGCCCTTCTGCGGGCTCTGCGTTGTGGGCTTTGCCGGGCCAAAGGAGAGCGAGGTGGCCCGGGCTTCTGCCCGCTTTGCGGCCCTGCTGGGCCGACAGGCGGCCAAACAGCCCGACCTGCCCCTGCGGGTGCTGGGCCCCACCCCCGGCAGCATTGAAAAGATCAACGATTCCTACCGCTATAAACTCACCGTCAAGTGCCGCAACGACCGCCGTTTCCGGGACCTCATCCGGGAAACGCTGACCCTCTACGAGCAGGAAAAACTGCCCGGCAAGGCCACCGTTGTGGTCGATCTGCACTCGGACGGGGATATCTGATACAACACAACAAATTTTGGAGGTACCACTATGGCTATCCGTAACATCGTAAAAGAGGGCGACCCCATCCTGAACAAGGTCTGCCGCCCCGTGACCAACTTTGACGACCGCCTTGCCACCCTGCTGGATGACATGCGAGAGACGATGATCGCCGCCGACGGCGTGGGTCTGGCAGGCCCTCAGGTGGGGATGCTGCGCCGCCTGTTCGTGGTGTGGGACACCACCGATGCCCCCGAGGAGATCCCCGAGAATTATGAGTACAAGTTCATCGACTTCGTCAACCCCGAGATCCTGGCTGTTTCTGAGGATGAGGAGACCGCCTACGAGGGCTGCCTGTCCTTCCCCGGCCACAACGGTGCCGTGACCCGTCCCGCTGCCGTCAAGGTGCGTGCACAGGACCGCAACGGCAACTGGTTCGAGCTGGAGGCCGAGGGCCTGCTGGCCCGCTGCATCCAGCACGAGAACGACCATCTGGACGGCATCACCATCATGGAGTCCAGCGAGTTCTTCTATGAGGACACCGAGGAGGGCCGCGCCGCTGCCGCCAAAAAGAAGGAGAACGACTGATGCGCATTCTGTTCATGGGGACGCCGGATATTGCGGCGGACTGCCTGAAAGCCCTGTATGAGGCGGGCCACGACATCTGCGCGGTCTACACCCGGCGCGATAAGCCCGTGGGCCGCAAGCAGGTGCTCACCGCACCCCCGGTGAAGGAGGTGGCGCTGGCCCACGGCACCCCCGTCTTTCAGCCCCGCACCCTGCGGGACGGCAGCGAGGATGCCAACATCCGGGCGCTGGCCCCTGACCTCATCGTGGTGGTGGCCTACGGCTGCATCCTGCCCAAATCCGTGCTGGAAGCCCCGAAGTATGGCTGCATCAACCTGCATGTGTCCCTGCTGCCCAAGTACCGCGGCAGCGCCCCCGTGCAGTGGGCTGTTCTGAACGGCGACACCGAGACCGGCGTTTCCATCATGCAGATGGACGAGGGGCTGGACACCGGCGATGTGCTGGTCTGCGAGAAGGTCGCCATCGGCCCGGAGGAGACCAGCGGCGAGCTGTTCGACCGGGTCACCGCCGTGGGTGCCCGTGTCCTCTGCGAGGCAGTGCCCGCCCTGGAAGCCGGCACCCTCAGGCCCCAGCCCCAGCAGCATGAGAATGCCACCCTGGCCCCCATGCTGGACAAGGAGCTGGCAGAGTTCAGGCTGACCGATACTGCCGCGCACATCCACAACTGGGTGCGCGGCATGAACCCCTGGCCCATGGCCTGGTTCGTGACCGCAGGCGGCAAAAAAGTCAAGGTGACCGAGTGCCGCGTGGCCGCCTCCAACGGTGAGGCTCCCGGCACGGTGCTTTCCACAAAGCCCCTGACGGTGGCCTGTGCCGATGGCGCGGTCCAGCTGCTTCATGTGGTGCCTGAGGGCAAAAAGCCGATGGATGGTACCTCCTTTGCGGCCGGTCTGCGCCTCAAAGCGGGGGATACCCTCTGATGGCGGCCAATCCACGGGCAGCGGCAGTGGCTGCACTGGTCCGGCAGGAGCAGGACGGCTTCTCAAACCTTGTGCTGGATGCCGAACTCCGCCGCAAGAAACTGGAGGGCCGGGATAAGGCCTTTGCCGGTGCCATCTTCTACACCGTGCTGGAACATCAGGGCACGCTGGATTTCATTCTGGAGCAGTTCCTGCCCAAGGGCCTTGCCAGGCTGGACCCGCAGGTGCGCGAGATCCTGCGGGCCGCGCTGGCACAGGCCCGCTATATGCAGGTGCCGGTGTCGGCGGCGGTGAACGAGGCCGTCAAGTTGACCCGTACCTTCAAAAAGGCGAGTGCGTCCGGGCTGGTCAATGCCGTCCTGCGCAAGGCCTGCAATTATGATCTGAAAACTGCCCGTTTCCGGAACGAGACCCAGCGCCTCATGGTGCTGGGCTCTGCGGGGCAGGATGTGGCAGAGTTTCTGCGCACCCATTACCCCGAGGAAGCGCTGGGCATCCTGACCCACACCGCCGACGGCGGCTGCACCAGCCTGCGGGCCAACTGCCTGAAAACGGATGCCGCGGCCCTCTGTAAAAAACTGCTGGAAAGCGGCGTGAAGAGCGCACAGCCCGGCCTTGTGCCCGGCAGTGTGCTGGCAAAGTTTGAGGGCAGCCCGGCGGAGCACCCGCTCTTCAAGGAGGGCTGTTTCCATGTAGAGGGGCAGGCCAGCCAGCTGGCAGCCCTCTGTGTGGAGGCAAAGCCCGGCGATACCGTGATCGACCTCTGCGCGGCACCCGGCGGCAAAACGCTGCTGCTGGCCGAGGAGATGCAGGGGCAGGGCGCACTGTACAGCTGCGATGTGGCAGAGCACCGGGTCGGGCTCATCCGGAGCGCTGTGGAACGGATGGGCTTTGCCCATGTCACCGCCCTCTGCAATGATGCCACCCGCCCCAACCCAAAGCTGCCCGCCGCAGACCGCATTCTGGTGGATGCCCCCTGCAGCGGCCTGGGTATTCTGGCAAAAAAGCCGGATATCCGCTATAAGACGCTGGAAAAAGCACGCCACGATGAATTATTGGCCACCCAGTCGTCCATTCTGGACACAGCAGCCGCTCTGCTGAAAGCGGGCGGGCGGCTGGTCTACTCCACCTGTACCATCGACCCCGCCGAGAACGAGGAGCAGGTGGCGGCATTCCTTGCCCGCCACCCGGAGTTCCGGGTGGTCCGGCCCGCTGTGGCGTTCCCTGACGGAATGACAGTGGGGGAGCACGGGGCGCTCTCGGTGCCCACCCGCACCGGGATGGACGGCTTTTTCCTCTGCGCCATGCAGAAAACGCAATGAACCCGCCGTCCGGTTCGTATTGATTCATAGGAGAATACCATGGAACAAAAACGCTGTATCTCTTCCCTGACGCTGGCCGAGCTGACCGCTGCGCTGAAAGCCATGGGTCAGCCGGGCTTCCGGGCAAAGCAGATCTTCCACTGGGTGCACCAGAAGCTGGTCACCGAGTTTTCTGCCATGACCGACCAGCCCAAGACCCTGCTGGCAAAGCTGGAAGAGCAGTTTTACATTGCTGCCCCCAAGATCGAGCGCCGGCAGGAAGCCAAGGACGGCACCGTGAAATATCTGCTGCGGATGGCCGATGGCAACTGCATCGAGACCGTTGTCATGCGCTACCACTACGGCAACACGGTCTGCGTCTCCACGCAGGTGGGCTGCCGGATGGGCTGCCGCTTCTGCGCCTCCACCCAGGCAGGCCGGGTGCGTAACCTGGAAGCCGGTGAGATCTGCTCTGAGATCTATACCGCCCAGAAAGACATCGGGGAGCGCATCTCCCACATCGTCCTCATGGGCATCGGGGAGCCGCTGGATAATTTTGACGAGGTCATGCGCTTCCTTGAGAACATCTCCTCCCCGGAGGGGGTGAACATCGGAATGCGCAACATCAGCCTTTCCACCTGCGGCCTGGTGCCCAAGATCGACCAGCTGGCCGAGAAAAAGCTGCAGCTGACCCTTTCGGTCTCCCTGCACGCTCCCAACAACGAGATCCGCAGCGGCATGATGCCGGTCAATGATGCCTACCCCGTGGAGGTGCTGATGCCCGCCGTCCGCCGCTATCAGGAGACCACGGGCCGCCGGGTCAGCTTTGAGTATTCGATGGTGCGCGGTGTCAATGATTCCGATGCCTGCGCCAGACAGCTGGCCGACCTCATCCGGGGCATGGGTGCTCATGTGAACCTCATTCCCATCAACCCGGTGGACGGAAGCCCCTACTCGGCTACCGATGCCGCCAATGTCCAGCGCTTCCAGAAAAAGCTGGAGAGCCTGGGGGTCAACGCCACGGTACGCCGCCGTCTTGGCAGCGAGATCAGCGCCGCCTGCGGCCAGCTGCGCCGGGACGAAATGAATGGTAAGGCGTAAATCGCAAGAGGAGAAGCCTATGAAACTAGCAGGAAAAACGGATGTGGGCCGCGTCCGGCAGGAAAATCAGGATGATTACCGTGCCGGGGAGCTGCCCGGCGGTGCTGTCTGGGCACTGGTGTGTGATGGCATGGGCGGTGCCAAAGGCGGCCGCGAGGCCTCACAGGGGGCCTGCAATGTCATCGAGCAGGTGTTTCAGGAGCAGTACGCCCAGTGCGGAGCAGGGCAGGAGGGAGCTTTTTTGAAAAAGGCCCTCATCAGCGCCAACCGCTATGTGTTCAACAAAGCCGCCCACGAGGAATCGCTGGCCGGTATGGGCACCACGGCGGTCTGCGCACTGGTGCGGGGCGGGGAAGCCACCCTCTGCCACGCGGGCGATTCCCGCGCCTACCTCTGCCGGGGTGGTAAACTGACCCAGCTCACCCACGACCACTCCTATGTGCAGGAGCTGGTGGACTGCGGCACCATCACGGAGGAGGAGGCCGAGCATCATCCCCAGAAGAACATCATCACCAGGGCGCTGGGCGTGGATTACCGGCTGGAGCCGGAGGTCACTTCGGTGCAGCTGCAGGCAAAGGATCTGCTGCTGCTCTGCTCGGACGGCCTGACCAACATGGTGCCGGTAGAGCAGATGGAGCAGCTGCTGGCGCAGGGCCCGTTCTACGACCTGCCCGACCGGCTGGTGGATGCCGCCAACGAGAACGGCGGCTCCGACAACATCACCGCCCTGCTGCTGGCTGTGGAACCTACGGAGGTGCACCATGGATAACCTGATCGGCAAAACGCTGGATGGTCTGTACACGGTGCGGGAGCTCATCGGCACCGGCGGCATGGCCAATGTCTACAAGGCCGTTGTGGGGCCGGGCGGTCCGGTGCCGGAGGGCACGGTCGTGGCCGTTAAGGTGCTGCGGCAGGAGCTTATGCACGACCCCGACCTTGTGCGCCGCTTCAAGAACGAGTCCAAGGCCATCTCCCTGCTCAACCACCCCAACATCGTCAAGGTCTACGACGTCTCTGTCGGCGAAAACCTACAGTATATCGTGATGGAGTGCGTGGAGGGGATGACCCTCCGGGAGTACCTCAACGAGCGGGGCGGCAAGATCACCAGCCGGGAGACCGTCCACTTCATCGCCCAGATCCTCCGCGCCCTCGACCACGCCCACCGCAACGGCGTCGTCCACCGGGACATCAAGCCCCAGAACATCATGCTGCTGGACAACGGCCAGCTGCGGATGATGGATTTTGGCATTGCCCGCATCTCCCGGGCCGAGAACCAGCTCTCGGGCGGCAAGGCCATGGGCAGCGTCCACTACATCAGCCCCGAACAGGCGAAGGGGGAGGAGACCGACCCCAAGAGCGACATCTACTCCGTGGGCGTCATGATGTACGAGATGCTCTCGGGGCATCTGCCCTTCGATGCCGATGACGTGGTGGAGGTGGCCATCAAGCAGATCTCGGATCAGCCCAGGAGCCTGAGGGAACTGGCTCCCTGGGTGCCGGTGGGGCTGGTGGAGATCACCGAGCGGGCCATGGCAAAGCGGCCCGAAAACCGCTACAAGAGCGCCGCTGAGATGCTGGAAGCCCTCAACGCCTATGTGGAGAACCCGGCCATCGTGTTCAACTACACCTATCTCCCCGATGAAATTCCTGAAAAGGTGGTGGAACCCCCTATGCCCAGAAAAGAATCCCGTCCGGAGCGCGGCAGTGCCCCGGCAAAAGGCAGAAAAAAGAAAAAACGCACCGTGTTCCTGCCGGTGCTGTTTGGCATCACCGTGGCCTTTGCACTGGCCTGCGCGGCCCTGTGCTGGATGATCCTGAATGATTCCAGCTCCCTGATGGGGGAAAAGGCCGATGTGGTGCTGGCAGATTACAGCGGCATGACCCAGGATGAGGTCAACGCTTCCCAGCAGGTGGCATCCGGCCAGATCGTCATCAACTGGGAGCAGGCCTACAGCAACGATTACGCCGCCGGTTACGTCTACCGGCAGTCCCCGGTGGCGGGCCGCACCGTCCGCGAGGGCCAGAGCGTGACCCTGACCGTCAGCCTGGGCATTCAGTATGTCACCGTGCCGGATGTCTCCAACTATGTGCAGGCAGATGGTGAGCAGCAGCTCAAGGATCTGGGGGTCTCTGTTTTGATCACCCAGGCGGTGGAACCCAGCGTGGCCGCAGGCTCCATCATCCGCACCGAACCTGCTGCGGGCAGTCAGGTTGCCGCAGGTTCCACGGTGGTGGTCTATGTCAGCCGCCCGCAGGTCAACACCACGGCCAAGGTGCCTGCCCTGACCGGTCTCAAGAGCGTGAACGATGCCCGCTCCGTGCTGGTGCAGAACAAGCTGGGCCTTGGCAGCACCACCGAGCAGTACAGCGACCAGCCCGCAGGTACCATCATCGGCCAGAGCCCGGCGGCAGGATCTACCGTCAAGGTGAACAGCCGTGTCAGCATTACCGTGAGCGCAGGCCCCGAGCCGGTGCCTGAGACCCCGGCTGAACAGCCGGGCAGCTCCTCCAGCGATTGGTGGAGCGGCCTGATCGGGGGCAGCTCTTCCAGCAGCGGCGATTCTTCCAGCAGTGAGGGCACCGGCCTGGGCGACTGGTGGAGCGCGCTGCTGTCCTGAGGGAGGAACGGATGAAGGGATATATCGTAAAAGGAATTGGCGGCTTTTACTACGTCAAGACCGAAGAGGGTGTGATCGAGTGCAAGCCCCGGGGCATCTTCCGCAAACAGAAGATCACCCCCGTGGCGGGCGATGAGGTGACGCTGGAGACCGAGAACGGCGCGGCAGTCATTGCTGAGATCGCACCCCGCAAAAACGTGTTTGTCCGGCCGCCTGTGGCCAATCTGGATGTGCTGTTCCTTGTGGCCAGCACCACTCAGCCCACCCCCAGCACGCTGGTGCTGGACAAGCTCTCGGCCATTGCCGTGGACAAGGGGGTGCAGCCCGTCATCGTCTGCACCAAGGCTGACCTGGGTGAGGTGGAGTTCCTGCGCAGCGCCTATGAAAGATCCACTCTGCCCTTCATTGCCATCCGCTACGACAGCGGGGAAGGGCTGGACGAGGTCAGGCAGTGGATCAGCGGGCGGCTCTGCGCCTTCTGCGGCAACTCCGGCGTGGGCAAATCCACCCTGCTGAACGCCCTCCTGCCCGACGTGGAGCGTCAGACCGCCGCCATCAGCCAGAAGCTGGGCCGGGGCCGTCACACCACCCGTGAGGTGACCATCTTTGAAGCCTTCGGGGGCCGCATCGCCGACACCCCGGGCTTCGCCAGCCTCGAGGCCAGCCGGGCGGGCTTCATCCCGAAGGAGGCTCTGGAACACGCCTTCCCGGAGTTCGGGCCTTACCTCGGTGCGTGCCAGTTCACCGGCTGCTCCCACCGCTCCGAGAAGGGCTGCGCCGTCCGCGCCGCCCTCGCAGAGGGCAAGCTCTCCCAGACCCGCTACGACAGCTACTGCGCCATGTACGATGAGGTCAAGGACGTGAAGGAGTGGCAGAGGCCGAAGGGGATGTGAGGAAAGGCTTGCCCGTGAGCCAAAGCCTCTCCCTCTGGGAGAGGTGTCACCGA
>OHQJ01000197.1_pt1 | contig 15667 bp, 7 predicted proteins | sample 1578081 | NCBI WGS metagenome assembly OHQJ01 (sample SAMEA3879545, study PRJEB24766) | human gut metagenome | biome: human-associated habitat; feature: feces | place: USA | collected 1985/1987
CAGTGAAAAAATCTAGGATATATAGAGAATAGTTGGTTTAAAGTGAACAATTAACCATATAAATGGATAAAATTCTATTTGATATAATTTCTCTCATGCATAAATTTGTCGTATCAGATAAAAAATGACATGCTATGAGAAAGACATTTTTAGCTATTACATTATTTTTAGCTTTTAGTAAAGCCGCATTGGCTCAGTTTGGAAACTGCACTGCATCGGAAATGCGGACTTATGTAGATAGTGCGACCGGCAATACTATCACTATGTTGACCGACACGATGAAGAATGACCGTTTTCTTTATCAGACTGATCCCATGTGGACGGCTGATGGCAAATACTTATTGTTCAGGTCTTCCAGCCGTGGAAATGACAAAGAGGTGGAAAGTACGCTTCCTAACGGAGAAAAACGTAAATGGACTCCTACACAGATTTACTTTATTGAAATGGCCACCGGTAAGATTATTCAAGCTACGGAAGGACCGAACTTGGGCAGTGCTTTTTTGGCTAATAAAACGAATCGTATGTTTGTCAGCCGGAAAGAAAAAGAAAACTGGAACATGTATGTAATGGACTTGAATAAATTCTTTGCCGATGTAAAACAAGGAAAAGTAGGTAAACCATCCGCTTATGAAACTTTCATAGGGACTTTCCCCACTGAGATGGGACGTCCGGGAGGATATGCTGTGGATTGTAATGATGATTATGCCTACATAACTGTTGAGCGTGAGGGTACGGAAGAGGAAAAGGAACGTATGATGAAAAACGCTTTCCTGCCTGAAAGTAACCAGCCGGTAAAGATAAAGCCAACTCTTTGCGGAATTCGTAAAATGAATTTCAGTACAGGAGAAGTAACTAAGGTTATTGATACGGAATTTAAAACAGGACATATACAAGCCAGCCGTTTTACTCCGGGTGAAATTGTCTTTTGTAACGAAACCGGTGGCGATGCCCATCAGCGTATGTGGTTTTGCACGGCAGACGGAACAGTCTTTAAACCTTTATATAAAGAAACTCCGCTAGATTGGGTGACTCATGAAACTTTTGCAACCAAAGATTTTGTATATTTCAATATCTTAGGATTTCAGCCGCGCCTTCGCAAACAGGCAAGTGGTATTGTGCGTATCAATCTGCGTACGGATGATGTAGAGTTGATAGGGCAGGTAGAATTAGAAAAAGATCGCCAAGCGATTGACGGCCAATTGGTAGGAAGAGGCTTCTGGCATTGTAATGCCAGCCGTGATAATAAATGGGCTGTCGGAGATACTTTTGGAGGAAATGTATGGTTGGTTAATGTACAGACCGGGGAGCGTCATTGGTTGGTGTCGGATACCAAGATGAAACCAGATCATGCACATCCCAGCTTTAGTCCGGATGGTACGAAAGTTCTTTTCCAATCCGGACATTTTACAAATGGAAAAAGATTGAATTTAATGATGGTGGATATTTCATCCTTTAAATAAAGTAAGGTTGGATATGAAAAATACACGTAAGATATTATTTTCCGCAGCTTTGTTGTCTTCAGGGCTTACGATGGCCCAGACTACAACGGCAGAGAAATCGCCCAATGTTATTTATATTATGGCGGATGATTTGGGAATAGGTGATTTGGGATGCTATGGTCAGCGTCAGATTAAGACACCGAATATTGATGGGATAGCTCAGAACGGGATGAAGTTTATGCAGCATTATTCCGGTTCTACGGTCAGTGCTCCGTCTCGTTGTGCTCTGATTACAGGAAAGCACATGGGACATGCCGCAATCAGAGGAAATGCAAAAGTGGCAGGTTCGGATGGATTGTTATATGAAACTCCGCTTCCTGCCGGTGAAGTTACCGTAGCCGATATTTTTAAAACAAAGAATTATGTTACCGGATGTGTAGGCAAATGGGGAATGGGAGGACCAGGTACGGAAGGTGTGCCCGGCAAACATGGTTTTGATTATTTCTACGGTTATCTGGGGCAACGTTTTGCTCATAGTTATTACCCTGAGTTCTTGCATGAGAATGAGCAGAAGATTATGCTGGATGGGAAATATTATTCGCATGACTTGATGTTGGAAAAGGCTTTGAATTTTATTGATGAAAATGCGCAGAAACCTTTCTTCCTTTATTTTTCACCGACCATACCCCATGCGGATCTTGATATAATGGGGGAAGCGATGACGGAATATGAGGGGGAATTTTGTGAAACTCCTTTTGGAGGAAGCAGAGACGGTTATAAATCGCAGCAAAATCCGCGTGCGGCGTATGCGGCGATGGTTACTTATTTGGATAAAAGTGTGGGCTTGATTATTAAAGAGTTGAAAGAGAAAGGTTTGTATGATCATACGATCATTGTTTTTACTTCCGATAATGGAGTCCATTCGGAGGGAGGGCACGATCCATCTTATTTTGACAGTAATGGTCCGTTCAGAGGTCAGAAAAGAGATTTATATGAAGGAGGTATCCGTACTCCGTTCGTCATTCAATGGCCGGGAGTTATTCCACAAGGGGTAGTTACCAATCATATTTCTGCATTTTGGGATTTTTTGCCTACTATAGGTGAATTGGTGCAGGCAGATATTCCTCAAAATATTGATGGTATATCTTATTTGCCTACTCTTACGGGAAAAGGAGCATGATTGTATTTATTATGAGTTCTTTGAATTTGGAGGAAAGCAATCTATTATGACACCTGATGGCTGGAAGTTGCTGAGACTGGAAGTTAGTGATCCGTCTAAAACTTATGAAGAATTGTATAACATTTATACAGATCCGGCAGAAACTACTAATGTGATAAAGCAATATCCTGATGTGGCAAGGAAATTAAAGAATATGATAGGTGGTCAACGTGTTGAAAATGCCCGTTTCCATTTTTAAACAAGTAAGATTTATGAAGCAATCCTTATTTTTAAAGAAATGCAGTAAGTTCTGTTATGTACTTTTTGCAGTTTGTGGCTGTTTGGCTTGTACACAGAATCAGAAGATTGAATGGCCGCAAGTGACTAACGAGACCAAGCCTTGGACGCGATGGTGGTGGGAAGGCAATGCGGTCAGGACTACTGACTTGGATACGGTTATGCGTAAGTACCAGGAGGCAAATCTGGGTGGATTGGAGATCACTCCTATTTATGGAATACATGGTTATGAGGACCGCTTTAAAGATTTTCTTTCTCCGGAATGGGTTGATTTGTTTCTGTATACTTTGCAGGAAGCAAAGCAGCTGGGATTAGGAATTGATTTGGCTAATGCTTCGGGATGGCCGTTTGGAGGACCTTGGGTTACTCCCGAAGATGCGTGCAAGACGGTGGCTTATAAAACTTATCAATTGAAAGAAGGCGAACAACTAAGTGAACCTGTCCGATATAAGGAAGAAGGCTTTGTCAGATTGGCAGGGCATACTCCGGTAAAACTGGCGGATTTGAAAGAACCGGTCAGTGCGAATGCCGATTTACAGACATTGGCATTGGATCAGGTACGATATAAAAAGGAACTGCCTTTGATTATAGTGACCGCTAATAGTGATAAAGGTGAATGTCTTGACTTGACTTCAAAAATAAAGCCGGATGGTACATTGGACTGGACGGCTCCTCAAGGTGACTGGACTATTTGCGCTCTGTTCCAAGGTCATCATGGAAAAATGGTAGAACGTGCAGGGCCTGGTGGTGAAGGTGATGTGATAGATCATTTTTCAGCTTCGGCCATTGATCATTATCTCAGTAAATTCGATGAGGCTTTTAAAGGAAAGGATATCAGTTATCTGAGGTATTATTTTAATGACTCTTATGAAGTGGACGATGCAAGAGGCGAGTCAAATTGGACTCCTGCTTTTTTTGACGAATTCCAAAAGTATAGGGGATATGACTTGCGTCAGCACTTACCTGCATTGTTAGGTATGGATACACCGGATAAGAATGCAAGGGTGTTGTATGATTATAGACAAACCATAAACGATTTATTGATAAATCATTATTCTATTCGTTGGCAACATTGGGCGGCAAAACAAGGAAAGGGTATAAGGAATCAGGCTCATGGTTCTCCTGCCAATATTCTGGATTTGTATGCAGTGAGTGATGTGCCCGAAATAGAAGGGCGTGATTTGGTCAGTATAAAAGCGGCTCCGTCTGTAGCTCATACGGAAGGAAAGAAACTCTCATCTTCGGAAAGTGCGACTTGGCTGGATGAACATTTCCAATCGAATCTGGGAGATGTAAAGAAAGCGCTTGACCTTTTCTTTCTGGGCGGGGTGAATCATATTTTTTATCATGGCACTTGTTTCAGTCCGCAGGAGGTTCCTTGGCCGGGATGGTTATTTTATGCGGCAGTCCATTTTCATCCGAATAATCCGTTTTGGGAGGATTTTAAATATTTGAATCAGTATGTTACTCGCGTGCAGTCATTTTTACAGGATGGCACTCCTGATAATGATGTCCTTTTATATTATAACATAGCCGATGTGATGTCTGAGCAAGGGAACAGAAGTCTTCAACACTTTAGCGGATTGGATCGTAATATGTTGGAATCTTCGGTCAGAGAAAGTGCGGTAACTTTAACAGAGAATGGTTATGCGTGGGATATGATTTCTGACAAGCAACTTCTTAAAACTAATATTGAGAAAGAAATGATTGTAACGCCCGGTGCTGCATATAAAACCGTCCTTGTTTCGGCGGCGCAATATATTCCTTATGAAACAATGGAAAAACTGATGGCTTTGGCTGATGAAGGTGCTACCGTTGTGTTTTATAAGGGAATTCCTCAGGATATGGCCGGAATGATTCTTTCGGAAGAAAAACAGGCTCATTTTAAAGAAATGCTGGATGCTCTGGACTTTCATGCTGAAGGTGCTGTTAAATGTGCTCGTGTAGGTAAGGGGAAGATTTGTTTGTCAGATGATATTAATGCTCTGATGAATGAGGCGAATGTGGGTGCCGAGAAAATGTATCAAGCAGGTCTGCAATGTATCCGAAGAAATAGTGCGACGGGAAAATATTACTTTATAGAAAATAGCAGCGACCGTAAAATAGAGGATTGGATTCCACTTCGTACAGAAGCTCGGAGTGCGGCGATTTTCAATCCAATGACCGGTGCCAGTGGTTTGGCTGCTATGAAACGCAATGACGGGGAAACAGATGTTTACCTAGAATTGAATCCGGGTGAAACTGTCATTGTATCAACTTCCGGTCAGAATTTTACAGGAGATGCCTATGCTTATTATCAAAATGCAGGTGAGCCAAATCCTGTTTCCGGAAATTGGACTGTTTCTTTTGTTCAAGGAGGTCCTCAGCTTCCTGCTTCCATAACAGTGGACAGCTTGGCGTCATGGACTGATTTCTCAGGGGATGAATATAAGGCTTTTTCAGGAACAGCCGTGTACACGACTACTATAGACAAGGTACCTGTAGCGGATGTGATAAAATTGGATCTTGGCTCTGTAGCGGAAAATGCATCTGTCTATTTGAATGGAGATTATATCGGTACAGTGATTGATTCTCCTTATCAACTTTATATTCCTGCTGAAAAATTCAAAGGACAGGATGAATTAGTTGTCAGAGTGGCCAATTCTATGGCGAATAGAATTGCTTATATGGATAAGAAGGGAATGGATTGGAAGATTTTTTATAATGTAAACATGTCTGCAAGGAAAAAGGAAAATGTGAAGAACGGTATCTTTGATGCTTCTAATTGGGAGCCCAAACCTTCAGGTCTATTAGGCCCTGTCATGTTGATTCCGGTTGTAGTGAAGCAATAAATCATATAGTTCTGATGTTGCAACTTGTAGAATAAATGTTTCAGGATACTTGCTTATTGCATTGATTTTTAGTTGGTTATATAAATAGGCGTAATATGAGCATCCTGACGATTTGCTTTGAACGAATTTCTATAAAAATGTACCTTATTCTATGGTAGGCAAGAGAACTTTATGCTAGTTTTGCAACAAACAATTTGAGATAGCTATGAGAAACAAAATTCTTTTATTTTTATTGACTTTTATAGGAATAAGTCAGATTGCGGCAGCATCAGCTGTCCGTGATAAATACAATTTTAATGCTGAATGGTTACTTTATGTCGGCGATATACCGGAAGCCAAAGAGGTACGTTTTCAGGATGCGGATTGGAAAAAAGTAACATTACCTCGTCCTTTTAATGAAGATGAGGCTTTTCGTTTGAGTATAGAGCAATTGACGGATACTGTGATGTGGTATCGTAAACATTTCCGTCTGCCTGCCGGCAGCAAGAACAAAAAAGTCTTTGTTGAATTTGAAGGTGTCCGTCAAGGAGCTGATTTTTATATCAATGGCGAATATATCGGCTTGCATGAAAATGGCGCGATGGCTGTAGGTTTCGATTTGACTCCTTATATTAAATATGGACAGGAGAATGTCATGGCGGTCCGTATTGATAACAATTGGAATTATAAGGAACGTGCTACAGGTACCAAATATCAGTGGAGTGACCGTAATTTCAATGCCAATTATGGAGGTATACCTAAGAATGTGTGGCTTCATGTAACCGATAAGGTTTATCAGACACTTCCCTTGTACAGTAATTTAAAAACTACCGGGGTTTATATCTATGCGGAAGATATCCGTGTGAAGTCTCGTAAGGCTGTGGTTCATGCGGAGTCTGAAATAAAAAATGAATATAATCGGGATAAGAAAGTCGCTTATAAGGTTGAAGTGTTTGATCGTGACGGGAAAAGCATAAAAAGTTTTGAGGGTACTCAGACGATAGTAAAACCGGGTGAAACTGCGACTTGGGAAGCTTCGGCAGAAATAGACGGACTTCATTTCTGGAGTTGGGGATACGGATATTTGTACACAGTAAAAACCAGTTTATGGGTGGATGGCAGAAAAGTAGATGAAGTGGCTACCCGTACCGGTTTCCGTAAAACTCGTTTCGGCAGAGGAATGATTTGGTTGAATGACCGGGTGATTCAGATGAAAGGTTTTGCACAGCGTACCAGTAATGAATGGCCGGGAGTCGGTATGAGTGTTCCTGCATGGTTAAGTGATTATAGTAATGGCTTGATGGTGGAAGATAATGCCAACTTGGTTCGTTGGATGCATATCACCCCTTGGAAGCAGGATATTGAATCGTGTGACCGTGTCGGATTGATTCAGGCAATGCAGGCCGGTGATGCAGAAAAGGATCGTGAAGGCCGTCAATGGGAACAACGTACAGAATTGATGCGTGATGCCATTATTTACAACCGTAATAATCCGAGTATTTTGTTCTATGAATGTGGAAACGAATCAATCAGTCGTGAACACATGATAGAAATGAAAGCGATTCGTGATAAGTATGACCCTCATGGAGGCCGTGCCATCGGTTCCCGTGAAATGCTTGATATTCGTGAAGCCGAATATGGTGGCGAGATGCTTTATATCAATAAGAGCAAACATCATCCGATGTGGGCTATGGAATACTGCCGTGATGAAGGTCTGCGCAAATATTGGGATGAATATTCTTATCCATATCATAAAAACGGAGAAGGAAATAACTCATTCCGTTCTGCAATGACTAATAAGGTTCAGAAAAAGGTGGATGCCCGTGCTTATAATCACAATCAGGATTCCTTTACTATTGAGAATGTGATTCGTTGGTTTGATTATTGGCGTGAACGCCCGGGTACCGGTGACCGTGTCAGCTCGGGAGGTGTGAAAATCATCTTCTCGGATACGAATACACATTATCGCGGTGTGGAGAATTATCGTCGTAGTGGTGTGACAGATGCCATGCGCATCCCTAAAGATCCTTTCTATGCACATCAGGTGATGTGGGACGGATGGGTGGATATAGAGAATCCCCGTATTCATATCGTTGGTCATTGGAACTATAAAGAAGATGTGGTGAAACCTGTTTATGTGGTATCCAGTGCTGAAAAAGTGGAATTGTTCTTGAATGGCAAATCTTTAGGAAACGGTCAAAGAGATTATCATTTCTTGTATACTTTCAAAGATGTGGCATTTGTTCCGGGCAAGTTGGAAGCTGTAGGGTATGATAAGAATGGAAAAGAATGTTGCCGCGCTGAATTGCAGACTGCCGGCAAGCCGGAACAGATTAAACTCAGTGTGATTCAAAGCCCTAAAGGCTGGAAAGCGGATGGAGCTGATATGGTATTGCTTCAAGTGGAAGTGATGGATAAAGATGGCAGACGTTGCCCGCTGGCTAATGATCTGATACATTTTGACGTAGAGGGACCGGCTGAATGGCGTGGTGGAATAGCACAGGGCAAAGATAATTATATTCTTTCAAAAGATTTGCCTGTAGAATGTGGAATCAACCGGGCTTTGATACGCTCTCTTACGACTCCGGGAACAGTTCGTATAACAGCCAAGGCTGATGGATTGCAATCTGCCGAAATCAGTCTTTCTTCCGCACCGGTTGAAGTGAAGAATGGCTTGAGCAATTATATTCCGGGAGATGAACTGGAGGGCAGGCTGACCCGTGGAGAAACTCCGTTGACTCCTTCTTACAAGGATACGAAAGTCGATGTGAATATCTTATCGGCGGTTGCCGGAGCCAACCAGGATGAAGCGATAAAAAGTTTCGATGATAATGAATTGAGTGAATGGAAGAATGATGGCAGACTGAACAGTGCATGGATAACTTATAGTTTGGAACGTGCGGCCCGTGTGGATGAAATTTGCATGAAACTTACCGGTTGGCGTTTGCGTAGCTATCCTTTGGAAATATATGCAGGTGATGAACTGATTTGGAGTGGTGAAACTGAAAAGAGTTTGGGATATATCCACCTGAATGTAAAACCTGTATTGACAAATGAGATAACCATTCGTTTGAAAGGTGCCAGCAAGGAAGGTGACGGTTTCGGACAAATTGTAGAAGTTGCTGCCCCTGCTGCGGGTGAGTTGGATTTGTTTAAGGCAAAAAATGGCGATAAAACCAATCACGAGTTACGCATTGTTGAAATTGAGTTTAAAGAAAATTTGTGGCAATAGAAAGATAGGATAATACGTATTTGTCAATAGGTAAAAGGTTGGTTGAACGAATAAACAGGAAAATGAATGAATTTCTATTCTCCGGTTTGTTCGTTCATCTTATTTTTGTGAAAGATTTGAAATACAATAAAAGAAAAACACTATAAATGTCATGAAAGGAAACAAACTTTGTTTATGCTTTTTGTTAGCTGCCGGAGTAGGATTGGGAGCACATGCTCAAAATAAAATAGCTGCTCCGATGAAGGATGTGAATCAAGTCGTTGATAATACACTTGATAGTTTGAATGTGGCGCGTTCCGCCCGTCCTGTTTCAGGTTCCAGCCGGAAAGGGGATAATCCGGTGTTGTTCCTTGTTGGAAATTCAACGATGCGTACCGGTACGTTGGGCAATGGAAATAACGGTCAATGGGGATGGGGATATTTTGAACACGAGTATTTTGATGAAAATAAGATAACCGTTGAAAATCACGCATTGGGAGGAACCAGCAGCCGTACTTTTTATAACCGGTTGTGGCCTGATGTGTTGAAAGGAGTTCGTAAAGGTGACTGGGTTATCATAGAATTGGGGCATAATGACAATGGTCCGTACGATAGTGGCCGTGCCCGTGCCTCTATTCCGGGAATTGGCAAAGACAGTCTGAATGTGACTATTAAAGAGACAGGAGCAAAAGAGACCGTATATACGTATGGGGAATATATGCGTCGTTTTATTCATGATGTGAAGAAAAAAGGCGCTCATCCTATTTTGATGTCCCTGACTCCTCGCAACGCTTGGGAAGATGCAGACAGCACTATTATCACCCGGGTGAATCAGACATTTGGATTATGGGCGAAGCAGGTAGCTAAAAAAGCGAGAGTTCCTTTTATTGATTTGAATGATATCTCGGCACGCAAATTTGAGAAATTCGGCAAAGAAAAAGTAAAGTATATGTTCTATCTGGACCGCATTCACACAAGTGCTTTTGGCGCACGTGTCAATGCAGAATCAGCAGCCGAAGGAATCCGTAATTATAAAGGGTTGGAACTGGCTCGTTATTTGAAACCGGTAGAAAAAGATACGGTTACGGGGGCTACCCGTAAAAAGGGGAATCCTGTATTGTTTACGGTGGGAGACAGTACTGTGAAAAATGCCGATAAAGATGAAAAGGGTATGTGGGGATGGGGAAGTGTTATTCACGAACTGTTTGACACAGAAAAGATCTCTGTAGAGAATCATGCGAAAGCGGGCCGCAGTGCGCGTACTTATTTAGATGAAGGGCGTTGGGATAAAATCTATCATGCACTTCAGCCGGGAGATTTTGTTTTGATACAATTCGGACATAATGATGCAGGTGACATAAACACAGGGAAAGCGCGTGCGGAATTACCCGGTTCAGGAAATGAAAGCAAGGTCTTCAAAATGGAGAAAACCGGCAGCTATCAAGTGGTTTATTCTTTCGGCTGGTATTTGCGTAAGTTTATTATGGATGTAAAAGAAAAGGGAGCTGTTCCTATTGTCCTGAGTCATACACCCCGCAATAAGTTTGATAATGGTGAGATAGAGCGCAATACCAGTTCTTTTGGTAAATGGACGCGTGAAGCGGCAGAAGCGGCCGGGGCTTATTTTATAGATTTGAATAAAATATCAGGAGACAAGCTCCAGGATATGGGATACAATCAAGGTTTGCGTGTAGTAGGAACGTATTTCAATCATGACCATACCCATACCTCTTTGAAAGGTGCCCGCATGAATGCCCGGAGTATTGCTGACGGGCTGAAAGCTACGGACTGTCCGTTAAAAGACTTTTTAAAGTAAATGAAAACAAAACAACATCGTATGAAAAATCTGTTTCTGTTTTTATTTCTATTAGTTGTCTTTACGTCAAAGGCACAGGATAATAGGGTTTCCGGTTTAAATTCCCGTCAGTTTACTAAATACTGGAAGGTTGAATCGGAATCGCCTGATTATAAAGTAACGTTTCAGGGAGATACCGCTGAGATAGTATCTCCCAAGGGATTGACTCTCTGGAGAAAAGAGAAAATGAGTGGAAAAGTGACCATTGAATATGATGCATGTGTGGTGGTGGAGTCGGATGGAGATCGTCTGAGTGATTTGAACTGCTTCTGGATGGCATCAGACCCTCAATATCCCGATAATTTATGGAAGCGAGAAAAATGGCGTAGCGGTATATTCCTGAATTGTTATTCTTTACAGCTTTACTATTTGGGATATGGTGGCAATCATAACTCTACTACACGTTTCCGTCGTTATGATGGGGATGAGTCGGGTATTACAAATCCTAAAGCCCGTCCTGCTATTCTAAAGGAATATACGGATGCCGGACATTTGCTGAAGCCGAATCATTGGTATCACATCAAAATTACCAACGAGAACAATAGGGTTAGTTATTACATAGACGGTGAGCGTTTGGTGGATTTCAGGGATGCTGAACCGTTACGGGAAGGCTGGTTTGGTTTTCGTACCACCTTGTCGCGTACTCGTATTACAAATTTCAGTTATGAATGCTCATCGCAAGAAGCGGCTGCTGTTCCTTTGCAATGGATTGGTGAAACTCCCCGTCAGGATAAGGCCGTAAGTTTCGGAGTGCCTTTTGATAAAGGGGAAGTTTTTCCGGAAAACAAGTTACGGCTATCTGCAGAGAGTGGTGAGGATATTCCTATTGATACCTGGACTTTGGCTTATTGGCCGGATGGTTCTGTAAAGTGGGGAGGAATAGCTGGAGTTATTCCTGCCGGAACAGAAAAACTGACTCTGGAAAAGGCGGTAAAGAAATCTAAAGCGAAATCCAAACTGCCGGATACAGATAAAAAGAAGTCCGTTTCTGTTACAGAAACATCACAGGGTATTCATATCTCTACCGGAGTCATTTCAGCATATATACCTCGTCAAGGCGAATTTTTGATAGATAGTCTGTTATATAAAGGTGTGAAAGTAGGAGAAAAGGCTAGGCTTATCTGCCATACGCAAAGTGAACCGGTACTTGAAAGTACTTCTCAAGTTTCTTTCACTAATTATATAGGAGAACTGAAATCTGTGACTGTAGAGCGCGCCGGTTCTGTGCGTGCGCTTGTTAAATTGGAAGGGGTACACAAAAGTCCGAAGGGTCGTGAGTGGTTGCCCTTTGTGGTACGGCTTTATTTTTATGGTGGCAGTGAGCAAGTGAAAATGGTGCATAGCTTTGTATATGACGGAGATCAGAACAAAGATTTCATTCGCGCCTTGGGAGTTCGTTTTGATGTTCCTATGCGTGAGGCTTTATACAATCGCCATGTAGCTTTCTCTTGTGCCGATGGTGGAGTTTGGAGCGAGCCCGTTCAGCCTTTGGTGGGACGACGCATACTTACATTGGGTAAAACCGGAAATGGAGAATCTTCGTTACAGCAACAGCAGATGGAAGGAAAACGCATTCCTCCTTATGAAGCTTTTGACGAAAAGAACCGTGCTCTGCTTGATCATTGGGCTTCTTGGGACAGCTATCGTCTGTCCCAACTGACAGCGGATGCATTTTCAATCCGTAAACGTGCCAATGACAATAATCCTTGGATAGGTACTTTCTCCGGTACCCGTAGTGAGGGTTATGCCTTTGCCGGAGATATAACCGGAGGCATGGGGCTTGAGTTGCATGATTTCTGGCAGTCTTATCCGTCTTCTATTGAAATCTCGGATGCAAAAACTCCGGTGGCTGCTCTTACCGCATGGATATGGAGTCCGGATGCTGAGCCGATGGACTTGCGCCATTATGATAATGTGGCCCATGACTTGAATGCCAGTTACGAAGATGTGCAAGAGGGAATGAGCACTCCTTACGGGATTGCCCGTACAACGACTCTTACCTTGATACCTCAGGGCGGTTATAGCGGAAAGAAAGCTTTTGCAGAACAAGCTAAACAACTTGCCGGACCGGGAGTGCTGATGCCTGTACCTGACTATTTGCATGCCAAGCAGGCATTTGGTGTTTGGAGTCTTCCCGATCGTAGTACTCCTTTCCGTGCCCGGGTGGAAGACAGGTTGGATGCTTATATCAGCTTCTATCAAAAAGCAATAGAACAAAACAAATGGTATGGTTTCTGGAATTATGGGGATGTGATGCATGCATACGATCCTGTCCGCCATACCTGGCGTTATGACATCGGAGGTTTTGCTTGGGATAACACGGAACTGGCTTCTAATATGTGGCTATGGTATAATTTCCTGCGTACCGGACGTGCTGATATCTGGCGCATGGCAGAAGCCATGACCCGTCATACGGCGGAAGTGGATGTATATCATATCGGTCCGAATGCAGGATTGGGTAGCCGGCACAACGTCAGTCATTGGGGATGTGGAGCCAAAGAAGCACGGATCAGTCAGGCTGCCTGGAATCGTTTCTACTATTATCTTACTACGGACGACCGATGCGGTGATTTAATGACCGAAGTAAAAGATGCCGATCAGAAACTGTACACGCTGGACCCCATGCGTCTGGCGCAACCTCGCAGTCAGTATCCTTGTACGGCACCTGCACGTCTCCGCATCGGTCCCGACTGGTTGGCATACGCCGGAAACTGGATGACTGAATGGGAACGTACCGGCAATACGGTTTACCGTGACAAAATTATAGCCGGGATGAAAAGTATTGTGGCACTGCCCAACCGTATCTTTACAGGTCCGTTGGCTTTAGGTTATGATCCGGCTACAGGGATTATTACCAGCGAATGTGATCCCAAGTTAGAAAGTACAAATCATTTGATGACTATCATGGGAGGTTTTGAAGTCATGAATGAAATGATCCGTATGGTTGATTATCCCGAATGGAATGAGGCATGGCTTGATCTTGCCGCCCGTTATAAGCAGAAAGCATGGGAGTTAAGGAAAAATCGTTTCCGTATATCCCGTTTGTTGGGATATGCAGCCTATCATACCCGTAATGCAAAAATGGCGGAAGAGGCTTGGACAGATTTGTTTTCCCGCTTGGAACATACTCCGGCTCCACCTTTCCGTATAGAAACTGTTCTTCCGCCGGAAGTTCCCGCTCCTTTGGATGAATGTACAAGTATCAGTACCAATGATGCCGCCCTTTGGAGTCTGGATGCCATTTATATGCAGGAAGTGATTCCGGTGGATGGTATGAGATAGGATATTTTCGTATCTGTTTGATGATATCATTGTATAGCTTATCATCCTGAACATGAGTGAAGATTATTCAACAATCCATTTTTCAATATTCCGTGTTTCAGCACTGAAGTTCACTCCTATTTTAAACAGTCTTCGTCCGTCTGTTTCAAAAGGAAGTGCGTAATGCTTGTCGTTAATCTGCTGTAAGGCTTCTTCCGCTGTTCCGTTCAGTTTAAACTCCATTATATAGATAAACTTGTCTGTCTGCAAAACGAGGTCTATGCGGCCCCTGCTGGTGTGATACTCCACTTTGACATAGAAACCTACCAGCTTAAAGATGATGAAAAGTACATTCTCGTAATGCAGTTCCTGTTCACGGATAATCTCGTATGTAGTGTCTGCAAAGAAGCTTTGCAGGCGTTGGAAGAAAGAATTGTAGTCGCCTGAACGTATTTCACGGACAAACTTTTGTATCTCAAATGGAGATTCCACCTTGTTCATACTGGTATAATAAGGTACAAGAAACTGTATGAACCCTTCTTCCACTTCTTTGTTTGGAAAGCCCAAATGATAGATACCGAACTCTTCATCATATCCTTTTATAGTAAGATATCCACTTTGATAGATAACAGGAATGGGACTGGTTGACTCCGAATCAATGCTGTTCAACACTTGGGCATTGGTCTCTTCGTGTGCCATCCGTTCCAGATTGTAATGATGTCTTTTTAGCAGTTCCACCAAGTAAGTAGGAGTCCCCGTCTCGAACCAGTAACTGCCAAATTCCTTGCGCTTGAAAGCATTGAGCAGACTGAACGGATTATACATGCCGATGGAGTTGTGGGTGAAGTGATAGCCATCATAATATTGTCTTAGTTTTTCGCAGAAGCTGTCATAAGTCATCTTTTGTACATCTGCAAATTCATGAAGTTCGGTTTCCAAATTCTTATGAATTTCTTTTTCGCTGATGCCACATAATTCTATATATTCATTCCACATCGAAATATCATCCAGGTTATTCAGATCACTGAATACACTTACTTTTCCAAACTTAGTTACTCCTGTCAGCATGGCGAATTTTATGCAGCCATCCTTGCTTTTCAATGCTCCGTAGAATGCTTTAAGTGTTTCGCGAAAACTATTTTGCAATTCTTTATTGCCGATGGCTTGCAACATGGGCTTGTCATATTCGTCTACCAGAATCACTACACGTTGGCCTGTTTGTTCATAAGCGCGCTGAATGGTGCCTTCAAAACGCATGGACAAGGAATCTTCGGCAGGCTCGTTTCCATATAGCTTTTCCCAGGTTACCAATGTACGGTTCAGTTTGCTTTCCAAACTTTGCGGACTATCATATTTCTGTGTATTCAGGTCAATGTGCAGTATGGGATATTTTGTCCAGTCCTTTTCCAGTTTTTCCATAGCCAGTCCTTGAAAAAGTTCCTTTTTCCCTTGGAAATAAGCTTCCAGAGTGGAGATAAGCAGGCTTTTTCCGAAGCGGCGTGGGCGGCTCAGGAAATAATAGCGTCCGGATTTCACCAATTGATAAATCAATGCTGTTTTATCAATATAGAAATAGCCATCCAGGCGGAGACTTTCAAAATTCTGTATACCGATAGGATAAATCTTATTGCCCAT
>OHQJ01000202.1_pt1 | contig 15547 bp, 9 predicted proteins | sample 1578081 | NCBI WGS metagenome assembly OHQJ01 (sample SAMEA3879545, study PRJEB24766) | human gut metagenome | biome: human-associated habitat; feature: feces | place: USA | collected 1985/1987
TTAAATCCTCTTCTTTCATATCTGGCCAATAGGTTTTTTGGACGAAAGCAACCGCGTCATCCATTGATTCGGGGAAATAACCGACTGTATCATAGTACACCATAGGAAGTTGTTGGTATGTTGCCGTCAATTGATTGTCTGATATTATTCGGCTCATCAACTTATCATATTTACAAGTCAAATAACATTTAAAGACTATAAATCCCACCAACAATATAGTTAATACCAATATTATTGTGATTTTACCACTCTGTTTCATTTTCATTCGGAATCAAAGTATTGTGTCGCTGCCGTTCGCCGGGACGAAGTACGGGATGTTGTCCGATCGTATTTCCGGGGCTGTCCGGCAGTCGGCTTCAGGAATGCCGGAAGGCGTTGTGTCTCCGGCTGTTATTTATATTTGTCCTTCCACAGATCCCGGATGCATGCGGCGATCTTCGCCTCGGCGGCGTTGCGGGTGTTCGGCTCGTAGAATTTCTTGCCTTTGAGCGTTTCGGGCATGAACTCCAGCTCGGCGAATCCGCCGTAGTCGTGGGCGTATTTATAGCCTTTGCCGTATCCTGCCTGATCCATCAGCTTGGTCGGAGCGTTGCGCAGGTGCAGGGGTACCGGGCGGTTGGTCGTATCGTGTTCGACGAAGGAGAGCGCCTGGTTGATGGCCATGTAGGCCGATTTGCTCTTGGGCGAGGTGGCCAGGTAGATCGTGGTTTCGGCCAGCGTGATGCGGGCTTCGGGCATGCCGATCTTGTGTACCGTGTCGAAACAGGCGTTGGCCAGCAGCAGGGCGTTGGGATTGGCCAGGCTGATGTCTTCCGAGGCCAGGATCACCAACCGGCGGGCGATGAAGCGCGGCTCCTCGCCTCCGGCCAGCATGCGGGCCAGGTAGTAGATCGCTGCGTTGGGATCGCTGCCCCGCACCGATTTGATGAAGGCCGAGATCACGTCGTAGTGCTGTTCGCCGTTCTTGTCGTAGAGGGCGATGTTCTGTTGCAGACAGTCGGTGACGTATTGGTTAGTGATCGTTACTTTACCGTTTGCGGCACCCGTGATGATGTCCAGAATGTTGAGCAGCTTGCGGGCGTCGCCGCCCGAGAAACGGAACAGCGCTTCGGTTTCCTGCACCTCGATCTCCCGGGTTTTGAGCTCCGGATCGGTGGCGAGGGCCCGGTCGAGGAGGGTTTGCAGCTCCCCGTCGGTCATCGGCTGGAGGATATAGACCTGGCAGCGGCTCAACAGCGGTGAAATCACCTCGAACGAGGGATTTTCGGTCGTGGCTCCGATCAGCGTCACCACGCCCTGTTCGACAGCACCCAGCAGCGAGTCCTGCTGCGACTTGTTGAAGCGGTGGATTTCGTCGATGAACAGGATCGGCGGTTTGGAGTCGAAGAATTTCTGCTTGCGGGCCGATTCCAACACCTCGCGCACCTCCTTGACGCCCGACGTGACGGCCGACAGGGTGTAGAACGGGCGTTTGAGAGTCGTGGCAACGATCTTGGCCAGCGTAGTTTTTCCCACGCCCGGCGGACCCCAGAGGATGAACGAGGGGACATTGCCCGTTTCGAGGAACTTGCGGAATACGCCGTTCTGCCCGACCAGGTGGGCCTGTCCGATATATTCATCGAGCGTACGGGGACGCAGTCGTTCGGCGAGGGGAATGGACATGGAAAGCATTTTTTGTCGCTCAAATGTACTGAAAATTTTTGTTTTCGGCAACGGCCGGACTGAATGCGGTCCGAAAGAGCGGATGCGTAGAACCGCTGCCGTCCGGTTCGGGGATTCGCAGCGGGGAGATCGTGTCCTGGCCGGATTCCGTTTTTACGTCGTGCTTCACGCTTGTTCTGCGGTCGCAGTTCCCGAAGCGACGCGCACTATTGTATATTTCGAAAAGCCGCTATATGTACTGTACATATTGATACACACGGAAAAGTGTAAGTCTGTTCCCGAATCGTGAACGTAGGAAATTCATTTTGGCGGAGAATAGGCAGACATCTTCTCGCGTCGTATCCGTATTCTGCGGGTATAGGCGCGGGGCTGTCGCTTATTTCACGCCAAAAGGTACTCCTACGACCTGCGATTCTGAAATGGGCTTCGGTGCCACGCTTTTCTTTTTATTACCAGTCGTCGGGGTACGGACGATACAATCTTAAATTTTATGGATAATATTACGAAGCAGAATGGAAATGAAGTCGGCAGACATCAGGTCGAAGGGCAGACGATCATTATCAATCAGCAGGAGCGGAGAAGCACGAACGGACTGGGAACCGCCGGTTTTATTCTGGCCTTGTTGGGTTTGATTTTCAGCTGGGTTCCGGGGCTCGGCTGGGTATTGTGGGCCTTGGGTTTGATTTTTTCATTCGTGGGAATTTTCAGAACTCCCCGCGGCTTGGCGATCGCCGGGCTTGTCATATCGTGTATCGCGTTGATCGTTTTGATTATCTTGGTGAGTGCGATCGCTTCCCTGGTGTAATCATTTCAGTTGGTATGAAGAAAGAGTATCCTTCTGTTCAGGATACTCTTTCTTGTATTGGCGATACTTGAAGCTTTAATATCTCCGGTTTTTCAATTCCGGATACAGTTTGTCGAACGGCGAAAGATCGCTCTAATCCGGTGCATCGAGCATTATGTTGCAGCCATCGTTGTTCTTCGGAGAAGCCTTGAATTCCGTGTAACTGTCTGGCTAAAGGAGCTATTTGCGCAGTTTGTCCTGCCGTTCGCGCTCCTTGCGGCGCATCGAGCGATAGCTGTTTCCCATCAGCGCCAGAAGCAGCAGCACCGTGACCCAGGCGCGGACTTTGTCGCCCGTGGCCGCAGTACCGCATGTATAGACGGTGATGAGCATTGCCAAACTGCATGCTAAAAGGATCATGCAGAACCTGAGCAGCCGCCGAAGCGATCTTACAGAGGCCATACGAGATCTTGTTTTGGTTTATTCTTCCGGTTTTACCAATTGAATGTGTAACTCGTCGAGCTGCGCCTGGTCGATATAGCCCGGTGCGTCGAGCATCATGTCGCGGCCGTTGTTGTTTTTCGGGAAGGCGATGTAGTCGCGGATCGACTCCGAACCGCCGAAGAGCGAGCAGAGCCGGTCGAAACCGAAGGCCAGTCCGCCGTGAGGGGGTGCGCCGTACTTGAAGGCGTTCATCAGGAAGCCGAAACGCTCCTGCGCTTGTTCCGCCGTGAAGCCCAGCAACTCGAACATCTTGGCCTGCAGTTTCGAGTCGTGGATACGGATCGAGCCGCCGCCGATCTCGGTGCCGTTGCAGACGAAGTCGTAGGCGTTGGCCCGCACGCGACCGGGGTCGCTGTCCAGGTATTGTACGTCTTCGAGCTTGGGCGAGGTGAACGGATGGTGCACGGCGTAGTAACGCTGGGTCTCGTCGTCCCACTCGAACAGCGGGAAGTCGATGACCCACAGCGGAGCGAACTTCTTCGGGTCGCGCAGGCCCAGCTGCTGAGCGACCTCCAGACGGTCGCCGGCTTTTGCGCCCGCGCGTTCGGCCATCGCCCGCACCTGCTCGGGCGAGTAGAATTTATCGACGGACGACTTGACGTTGCCGTCCGCTTCGACGCGGATCCAGACGAGTCCCTTGGCACCGATCTGCTGGCGTTTGACGAACTCCGTGAGGGCGTCGATCTGTTTGCGGGTGTAGCCGGCGCAGCCCGTCGCGGCGAAGCCGGTGACGTACTCCGCGTCGTCGAAAACCGCGAAGCCGTGACCTTGGGCCAGGTCCGTCAGATCGGCGAACTCCATACCGAAGCGCAGGTCGGGTTTGTCCGAGCCGTATTTCTCCATCGCTTCGATCCAGGGCATGCGGCGCAGCGGCTCCGTAAGTTCGATGCCCATCACTTCGCGGAACATGTGCTTGGCCCAGCGCTCGAAGATTTCGAGCACGTCCTCCTGCTCGACGAACGACATTTCGCAGTCGATCTGCGTGAATTCGGGCTGGCGGTCGGCCCGAAGGTCTTCGTCGCGGAAACAGCGCACGATCTGGAAGTATTTGTCGTAGCCGGCGACCATCAGCAGCTGCTTGAGGGTCTGGGGCGACTGGGGCAGGGCGTAGAATTGGTTGGGGCTCATGCGGCTCGGCACGACGAAGTCGCGGGCGCCTTCGGGCGTGGAATTGACCAGGTAGGGGGTTTCGATCTCCAGGAAACCTTCGTCGCTCAGGAAGCGGCGAATCTCCTGGGCCATCTTGTGACGCAGGATCATGTTGCGCTGCAGGGGCGGACGCCGCAGGTCGAGATAGCGGTATTTCATGCGCAGGTCGTCGCCGCCGTCCGAGTTCTCCTCGATGGTGAACGGGGGCACTTCGGCCTCGTGCAGCACCACGAGCTTCGAGGCGACGACTTCGATGTCGCCCGTAGGCATCTTCGGGTTCTTGGACGAACGCTCCACCACGCGGCCTTCGACCTGAAGGACGTATTCGCGGCCCAGTCCGTCGGCCACGGTCTTGACATCGGCCGGAGAGTGCTCTTCGACGACGATCTGGGTGATGCCGTAACGGTCCCGCAGGTCGATGAAGGTCATCGCGCCGAGGTTGCGGACTTTCTGTACCCAGCCGGCCAGCGTGACCGTTTCGTTTACATTTGCGGCACGCAACTGGCCGCAGGTATGGGTTCTGTACATGGTCGTATCTGTATTTTTCGTTATTGTCGTTTTGCGATTCACAAAGGTAGTGAAAACGGGGTGGAATCCAACAATCCCGCCTGGCGGGTTTCACCGGGTGTCATCTACTGTCTGCAAAGGTAGGAAAATGAGTGCAGAATGGAACAAACTCGTCCGTTTTTTTATAAGGGCCTCATCTCTTTTGTAAAAAAGGTCGGAAACGGAAACGAAATTCCGGCTGTAAAACGGGATAAAAAACGCAGGGACGCCGAATTCTCCGCTAAATTATTAATTTTGCCGAAAAACCGAAACGATGGAACAGCAGCAACCCGATGAAAAATTCATGCGCCTGGCACTAAACGAGGCGGAAAAAGCGTTAGAAGAGCAGGAAGTACCCATCGGTGCCGTGGTGGTCGCGGACGGACGTATCGTCGGCCGGGGGCACAACCTGGTCGAAACCTTGGCGGACGCTACGGCTCATGCGGAAATGCAGGCCCTGACAGCCGCAGCCTCGACCGTTGGAGGCAAATACTTGTCCGAATGTACGTTGTATGTGACGGTCGAGCCTTGCATCATGTGTGCGGGGGCGATTGCGTGGAGCCAGGTGGGGCGGGTGGTCTATGGCGCCGACGATCCGAAGCGTGGCTATCGCCGCTATTCGGAGCAGGTGTTTCCGCCCCGAACGACGGTGACGCGGGGGGTATTGGCCGAGGAGTGCGAGAGGCTCGTCCGTTCGTTCTTCGCCGCGTTGAGAAGGTGATTTTTGGAAAGTGCCGAAAAAAAACTAAATTTGCATTCCCTGCTTTCCGGCAGGAGTTTCGACGGATGGTTGCGACCTACAGAACGGGGCGATATTTCCGATGGGTTTGCAGGGAATGGTGATAAAAATGGACGGAACCTATTTTAACCTATAATTTATACAATATTTATGAAAAAACTTTTGATTTCCGCGCTTGCCCTGTTCGTTGTGGGGTCTGTGGCTGCGCAGGAAGGATTGGGCGAAACTTACAATAAGGCTGTCGCCGCTTACAATTCGAAGGATTTTGCATCCGCAGCTACGGCTTTCGAAACGCTTATCGATCAGGGGCTCGATTCCGAGGATCTCGATGTCCAGAGTTGGGTTGCAACGGCCAAGAAGAGTGTGCCGGTGTGCTATTTCCAAATGGGTCTTACGGCTGCTAAGGGAAATGATTTCAACACGGCGGTCGAGAATCTTACCAAGTCGGCCAATAAGGCGGCTCTTTACGGTGAGTTGCAGCAGGAGCGTATGTCGAATATGTTGATGGCGAAGATATATCTGATGTGGGGCGGAAAGCCTTTCAACGAAAAGAACTACGCCGAGGCTGCTGAAATTTTCGCCAAAGGTTATGCCGCCGATCCGAAAAATATGGAGATGGCCAACTTCTTGGGCATTTGCTATTGCGAGCTGGGCGACTTCCAGAAAGGTTTGGTTATTTTCAACGAAATCGCTTCTCAGGACAACCCCAAATATGCGGAGGATGTCGTGAAGGCAAAGGAGAACATCAAGCTCTATACCAATAACCGTATTGCCAAGTTGCAGGGCGAGAATGATTTCGACGGTATTATCGCCGTTGCCGACGAGATGCTGACCGTGAATCCGCAGGATGCGCTGGCCCAGAAGATTCGTTTGCAGGCACTCTTCGACAAGAAGGATTATGCCGGCGTGATCGCTTCGGCCGAGGAGGCTGCTGCCGTGCAGACCGACGAAGAGGAGCGCAGCGACGTTTATTTCATTTTGGGTGCAGCTTACAATGCCCGCACGATGCCCCAGCAGGCGATCGACGCCCTTTCGAAAGTAACGGCCGGTGCGAATGTGGCTGCGGCACAGAAAACGGTGGCACAGCTTAAGGAGAACGCAGCCAAAGCGAACAGTTAGCGGGGTATTCCTGTTTTTGAAATGCGGGGCAGACTTTTTCGGAAGTCTGCCCCGTTTTATTCGAAAGGGCTTTGACTTCCGGGATACACGCGGGGGCGGTTCAGCGGATGGTTTTGCGCTTTATCGCGGCGGGTCGGCTGTCGGGCCGATTCAGGAGGAGCGGGAGCCTTTGTGCCGCAAGTCGGGGCGATGGCGGTGGTGAGCCGGCCGGTCGGGTTCCGGTTTTCCTGTCTTTTCGTACGGAAGGTTTCCCGAACAGCCTGCGGACAATATCCGGAGAGGTTTCGTGTCGGTTTGCTGTCTGCCTCTCCGTCCAATGGCGGGCCCTACTCTTCGTTCTTTTCCTGGTTTATCCGCACGTTTTGCTGGATGCGCCGCAGTCCGCTGCGTGCGAGAGGTGTATTGCCGAACCGCAGGAGAAACTCCTCTTCGCTCATTGCGAGCCACTCCCGATCCGAAATCGTCAGCGGGTCGAACAGGGGATCGAAATGCGGCGAGCGGTGCATGGGGGCTTTTTGGTTGTGGGGACAGCAGCTCTGGCAGCGATCGCAGCCGAAGATCCATCCGTCGAGGTCGGGCAGGGCGCTGTCGGACTCCTTTTCGATCGTACGACAGGAGATGCAACGGTTCGTGTCGATCACCTTGGGCGCGACGATGGCTCCCGTCGGACAACTGTCCAGGCAGTTCCGGCAGCGGCCGCAACGGGCTCCTGCGAACGGGGCATCGTACTGGTCGGACGGCAGGGTAAGTACCAACTCGCCCAGCAGGACATAGGAGCCGTATTGGGGCGTGAGCAGCAGGGATTGCCGCCCGATCCAGCCCAGACCCGCTTCGACGGCCAGTTGTTTTTCCAGCAGCGGAGCCGTATCGACGAACGTGCGGCCCGTGAGCCCGGGGTATTGCCGGCGCAGGGCTTCGAGCATCGTGCCCAGCATCCTCTTGAGGACGGGGTGGTAGTCGCGGCTGCGGGCGTAGGAGGCGATTTTTGTGCGGCACCCGGGCGGATAGCCTTCGCCCAGCGGGTTCTTGTAGCTCACGGCGCAGACCACGACCGTCTGCGCCCCTTCGACCAAGTGTCGGACGTCGAAACGTTTGTCGAGGTTGCGTTCGAGGTATTCCAGCGAGGAACCGTAGCCTTTGGCGAGCCATTCGCGGAAGTAGGATTCGTTCTCCGCAAGATGCTTGCAGGGCGTGATTCCGCAGAGGTCGAAGCCTGCATTCTCGGCAAGTTTTTTGATGTATTGACCAGAGATCATGGCGATAATTCGGCTCAAAAATAGTGTATTTACGGCAAATAATAGTAAATTTGCCCCGAGTATATTCTCATTTTAATTCGAAAGAAAATGACTATCCATACACTTTACGAACTGGTTCAGCACAGTGTAAAGAGTTTTGCATCGAAAGTCGCTTTTGCCATGTACGGCGGGGAGGAGCTCTCCTATGCCGAGGTGGGAACCCGCGTCAAACACGTGCAGGACCTTTTGATCGGAGCCGGTTTGAAAGCGGGCGACAAGGTGGCGCTGTTGAGCAGCAACATGCCCAACTGGTGCGTTTCGTACCTGGCCGTCACCTCTGCCGGCATGGTCGCCGTGCCGATCCTGCCCGATTTCTCGACCGAAGAGCTGGAGATGATTATCGCCCACTCCGAGGCCAAGGCGCTGATGGTTTCCGACAAGCTCTTCGCTAAATTGGCGAAGTCCACGATCGAATCCCTCCATATCGTGATTCGTACCAAGAATCTGGGCGTGATCGCCTCCCGTCCTGCGGCGGAGAAAGGGGCGGTCGGAATTCCGAATCCCGAAGACCTCGCGGTCATCATCTATACCTCGGGTACGACGTCGCGTCCCAAGGGCGTGATGCTCTCCCACGCGAATCTCTGTGCGCAGATTTCCATGAGCGCCGCCATTTTCCCGATCTTTCCCGACGATACGTTTCTCTCGGTGCTGCCGTTGGCGCACACCTACGAGTGCTCGATAGGTATGATCTATCCTTTCTCGATGGGGGCCCGGGTCGTTTACCTGGATCGTCCGCCTACGGCCTCGGTTCTGATGCCGACGCTTGCCGAGGTACGGCCTTCGGTGATGCTCATCGTGCCGCTGATTATCGAAAAGATTTATCGTCATCAGATTCTCGCCAAGTTTACCTCCAGCGGATTCTGGCGTGCGCTCTACAAGATCGATTTCATGCGCCGTTATCTGCATCGTGTCGCGGGTAAGAAGTTGATGAAGGTCTTCGGCGGGCGGCTGCGCTTCCTCGGTATCGGGGGTGCGAAGCTGGACGGCGGCGCCGAGAAGTTCCTGCTCGAAGCCCGTTTTCCGTACGCTATCGGCTATGGTTTGACGGAGACGGCACCCCTGTTGGCCGGTGCGGCTCCCTCGCAGGTGCGCCTGGGTTCGACCGGGCCTGCCGCGCCGGGCGTCGAGCTGCGGTTGGAGAACGTCAATCCCGAAACCCGCCAGGGCGAGATCGTTGCCAAGACGCCGAGCGCCATGATCGGTTACTATAAGAACCCCGACGCTACGAAGGAGGTCTTCACCGAGGACGGATGGTTCCGTACCGGAGATTTGGGCGAATTTTCGGCCGACGGGTGGCTTTACATCAAGGGTCGGCTGAAGAATATGATCGTCGGTCCCAGTGGTGAGAATATCTATCCCGAGGATATCGAGAGCGTCCTCAATTCGCACGTCTGCGTCGCCGATTCGGTGGTTACCGAGCACGAAGGCCGCCTGGTGGCGCTCGTGCATTTCAATACCGACGCTCTCGAAGCCAAGTTCGACGGCTGGAAGGAGGATTTCGAGAATTGGAAGGAGAATCTCAAGAAGGAGGTCGTCGATTATGTGAATTCCAAGGTCAATCGTTTCTCGCGTATCTCCGAGGTCGTGGAGGAGAAGCAGGAGTTCGTCAAGACTCCGACGCAGAAGATCCGACGTTTCCTCTATACCAAGCGCAACCCTCACCAGAAACACGAAATGTCCAAACGATAGGGGTGTGTATGCAGTTATGATTCAGGCGCAGATTTCGGTTTGCGCCTGAATCTTTTTTCGGACGGTCGGGTTGCTTCCCGATTGTTTCCTTTGGTCGGAGCTCGTCCCGACTTTCCGATAGAGCTGAGCTGTGTCTGTGTCGGGGCAGTGCGGACCGGATGCCGCTGTTTCGGTTCCGTATGCTCGTCCGTGTCTGTTGCCTCCGGCGGAATGTGCAGCGGTCGAGGTTTTACCGGAGCGTCTGTTTTTCGGATCCCGATTTGTACGGCACACCGCCGCTTCGCGTTGTCCGGTTTTTCGGGAGGAGGGATTTCTTGCGGTGTGGACTTCGCAAATTATAATTTGAGGGTTGCGGGGACGCAGAGAGCGTTGTTAAAATAAAATCGGAAAAGACGCACGGGTCTTTTCCGATTTCGTTGTATGGATTGTTCGCAGTCGGCAGGACGGATTTTTTCCCGGATCATTCGGGAATTTGCACCGAGTCCGACGGTGTGGACAGATCGGGATGGATCAACTCGTTTTCATAAATGCCCAGCGTGCGGTAGTAGTCGTTGAGCTGGGCCAGCACGTCTTGGCGTCCCATGTAGGCCGCCAGGTAGTAGAGCCGGTCGAGCGATTGCATCTTGTCGATAATCGTCTGGGTAACCATGTCACCCTGAATGCCTTGGAAATCGAGGTAATAGTCGATGTATTGCATCAGGTTGCGAGCATAGCTCATCAGCAGGCTGTCACCCTTGTCCGGGGCACCGGCCATGTAGTAGCCTTCGATGAAGGGGAACGTGTTGGCGTCGGTGTAGCGGATCTGTTGGGGCGGCAGTTTTTCGAGTCCCATGTCGAGCAGCCGGATCGCCTGTATCGAATCCCCACGGAAAACATACTCCTTGGCTGCACGGGCGAAGGATTCACGGGCTTTCGAGGCGCTGAGATTGTATTGGATGAAATAGTCCGCATAAGTACGGGGATCGGCGATGTTGCCGTAGCGGAATGTTTCGGTCAGCAGCGGCGTTATGTAATCCGGATCGATGCGGCCGATCTCGTGCACCGACCGATTGGGGGTGTAGATCGGCACCAGGCGGTAGGAGTAGCCGTCGAACTGGAGGTAGTTGAGCAGTCCGAGCGACTGCAGAATGTAAACCTGTGTGAAGTGGATCGGACGCTTCCAGTCGAAATGGGCCAGCATGTCGAGCAGCATCATCTCGCTCTTGTCGATCGTCCGTTTGGGCAGTTCCAGGTAGATCGTATCGACCATCAGGTCGCGGTCGGACTCCTTGACAATGCCCGAAGCGATCGCGTTGTCCTTGTTTACTGGCAGCGCGAAGCGGTTGTTCGGCAGGTAATCGACCAAGTGTCCATCGCCCAGATCGTATTTGGTACGCGGATCTTCGCTGCGGATGAAGTCGATGGCCTCTTTCAGTTCCAGCGGACGGTCCACGACGTTGAATATGGGAATTATGTCGTTGGTATAAGTGTATTTGCTGCGCGGCAACGTGAAGGGGACGCCGGGCGCATCGTTGGCTTTGGTTTTCATCTCGTCGATGTACCATTCGGCGCCCAGGTAACTCGTGTTCATGATCCGCACGTCCGGGCGCACGCCGTCCACCTCCTGATTGAACCACAGGGGAAAGGTGTCGTTGTCGCCGTAGTTGATGATGATGGCATTGGGCAGTACCGATTGCAAGTAGTTCCAGCCGATGTCGCGGGCCATCGTGCGGTGCGAACGGTCGTGATCGTCCCAGTTCTGGGCCGCGAGAATGCCCGGTACGACCATGCAGACGACCGTAGCGGCTATGGGAGCCATGAGGCCCTTGCGTCGGGTGGCCCAGACGATCAGGTCGCACACGGCGAGTACGCCCAGGCCGATCCAGATGCAGAAGGCGTAGAACGAACCCGCATAAACATAGTCGCGTTCGCGCGGTTCGTTGGGCGAGGTGTTGAAATAAACCACCAGCGCGATGCCCATCATCACGAAGAGCCACATGACGATCGAGAAGTTGCGCGGATCGCGGTTGAGCTGATAGATCAGGCCGATAAGTCCCAGGATGAAGGGGAGGAAATAGTAGGTGTTGCGCCCCTTGTTATTCGCTATTTCGTCCGGCAGGTTGTCCTGCGGTCCGAGGTAAAGCTCGTCGATCCACTTGATGCCCGAGAGCCAGTTGCCATCGGTGATGATCGCGTCGGTAGGCTGGATATCGCTCTGGCGTCCCACGAAATTCCAGAGGAAATAGCGCCAGTACATGTGGTTGAGCTGGTAGGTGAAGAAATAGTTGAGGTTCTCGCGGAACGTCGGCTCCACGATTACCAGCGGTTCGTAGCCCGAACCGTCGTCCCAAAGCGTCCGGCGTCCGAAATCGAGCACTTCGATCTTGTTCGGGCGTCCCTGCGCGTCGCGGACGATTTCGCCGTTTTCATCCCGTTCGTAATCGGTCCGGGTGCGGTAGGCGCTCCATGATTTGTAACTCTCCTTGCTGGCAGCGTAGTTCCACATACGGGGGAACAGATGCATGAACTCGTCGGGGTGTTCGTACCCGGAGATGATCGAAACCGTTTTGTACTTGCCGTCATCGTCCAGGTAGCGGACATCCTTGTATTTGTAACCGGAGGTCGGGGCCGAGAACTGGGGACCGTAGAGCAGCGGTTTGTCGCCGTACTGGTCGCGGTTGAGCAGCGAATAGAGGGCGAACGGATTGCTTGGGTTGTTGCTGTTCATCGGGGGATTGGCCGCCGCGCGGATCGTAACCGATGCGTAGGACGAGTAGCCGATGAGGATCATCAGCGTCGAGAGCAGCACGAGATTGAGCACCGTGCGCCCTTTTTTATGGGTGAAATATACGCCGACGCCGAGCGCTCCCAACAGGGCCACTACGAAGAACACGAGGCCCGAATTGACGGGCAGCCCCAGCGAGTTGACGAAGAAGAGGTCGAACAGGGCGCCGATATAGACCGTATGGGGAATGATGATGCTGTTGATGAAAATAAGAATCGCGCCCGAAATGAGGGTGCTGACCGCGATACCCTTGAAGGTGATGCGCTGTGTTTTGCGGAAATAGTAGATGAATACCAGCGCGGGAATGGTCAGCAGGTTGAGGATGTGCACGCCGATCGAAAGCCCCATCAGGTAGGCGATCAGCACGATCCAGCGCATCGAGTGGGGCTGGTCGGCCTGTTCCTCCCATTTGAGCATGAGCCACACCACCAGAGCGGTGAACATCGACGAGAGGGCATATACTTCGCCTTCGACGGCCGAGAACCAGAAGGTGTCGGTGAAGGTATAGGCGAGTGCTCCCACCGCACCTGTGCCCAATACGGCCACGATGTTGGCTTTCGTAAGCTCCGCGCCCTGACGGGTGAGGATGCGGCGTGCCAGGTGGGTGATCGTCCAGAAAAGGAACAGGATGCAGAACGCGCTGGCCAGGCAGTTCATGGCGTTCACCATGTGGGGTACATAGTACGTCGAGGGTGCCAGTATCGTGGCCAGGCGGGCCAGCAGCATGAAGAGCGGTGCTCCGGGCGGGTGCCCTACTTCGAGTTTATACGAGGTAGCGATGAATTCGGAGCAGTCCCACAGGCTCGAAGAGGGCTCCATGGTCAGCAGATAGGTCATGGCCGCGATGGCGAAGACGATCCAGCCGACGATGTTGTTCCAGCGTTTGTAGCTATTCATTTGAGTTTCGGTTTGTCCGCAAAACGGCATGTCCCCTGCGTGCGAAGTCGAACGTTCGGTTTTTTAGGGCAGTCCGTCGGATTTAAGTCTGTTGTTGTGTACAAATACGATGAAAGCCGGGTGCAAAATCGATTTTGCCGGATTTTGCCGCAACGGGTTTCCTGTACTCTGCAAAGATACTAAGATAACGCTTAAATCGGGTGTTTATTTTTGTTTTTTGTTCGGATTCTTTGTTATCGTCGGTAAAGTATGGGGTGCCGCAGGCCGGAATCCGGGTATATGAGGTGCGAGATTCGTTCGATCTTCGGGGGATGCGGGACTCCGGTTGTCTGCCGGATTCTGAAATTTCAACAGAGAGGAGTGTGCGTTGGCAAAGGGAGAGTATATGCGGATCTGAATCGTGTTGTGGAATGAATTCGGAAAAATTTTTGTAAGGGATGTCGTCCTGAGAAAAACCGGTCTGATTATGAATCGGACCGGTTTTTTGTCTTCGGAGCAACTCCTAAAAGATCAATAGGAGTAATCCTCGCAGGGAAGTTTTCCGGTGTATTCGATTTCGAGCTCGGTATTTTTGTCGTCCTCGTCGATGGCTTTGAACGAGCCCGTAATGGTATAGTCGTCATTGCCGTTGGCGACGATTTTGAGAGTTTCCTCCGTGATTCTGTTCTTGATGATTCCGTAGGTGGGATCGTTGTAGTTCCAGAAGGATTTCGCCAGATCGAAAGTCATGTTCTCACCGGCGGCACCGCCCGTGTAGTCGCCGCTGGCGAGTTGCAGAGGATCTGTGGGCGCGAGCGTAATGTAGAACGTGATGCCGTATTCTTTTATCGGAGAGCCATCTTTCAGGCCGAGGAAGAATACATTGTCCCCATTGTAGTAGAGGTCGCCGACGGTCATGGTTGCTTTCGGTGCTTCCGGAGCCGGAGGAGTCGAATAGTTGTTGAAAGGTACTGTGCCGGTAAAATCGATCTTAATGGCTGTTTCCTGTCCGGTGTCGCTCGCTCCCCGGAGAGTACCGGTTACGGTGTAGTTGTGGTTCCCGTTGTTTGTCACGGTGAGTGAACCTTCTTTGATCGTATTTTTGATCCGGTCGTTGAAATTCTCCTTGTCGATGAATGTCCAAGAGGATTTGGCTGCGTCGAGGGTCATCTCTCCGCTGCCGGTCGATACGGGGTAGTCGCCGCTGACGAGCTGCAGGGTCTCCGAAGCGGGTAGTTTGAACGAGAGCGACGCTTCGTAAGTATCTGTCGGGTTGGCGTCCTTGAGGGTCAGAGTATAGATATTGCCGTCGTAGTAGTCCAGGTTGCCGATGGTCATGGTCACCTCCGTAACAGTCGGTTCCACGGGTTCCGGATCGGCGTAGTCCTCGAAAGGAAGAGTGCCGGAAAAGTTGATTTTCAGAGCTGTGTTTTTACCGGTTTTATCGGATGTACCTTCCAGTGTGCCGGTGATCGTGTAGTTGTGGTCGCCGTTGCTGACGATGTGAATTTTGGTTCCCTCCTTGAGCCGGTTTTTGATCTTGTCGTTGTGGTTGTCCTTGTCGGTAAAGTTCCAGAATGACTTGCTCGCATCGATGGTCATCTCTTCGCCTGTCGTTGCTGCCATATAGTCGCCGCTGGCCAACAACGGTGAATCCGAAGCGGGCAGCTTCAAGTAAAAGGTTGTCTCGTAGAGATCGGCGGGATTGGCATCCTTGAGCTGGAGATAATAGATGTTGTCGTTGTAACGATACAGGGAGCCGGTGGACATGGTTACCTCAGGCACTTCGGGTGCGGGATCATCCGGAGTATCCGGATCATCCGGGTCTTCATAGTCTTCCGAGTAATCGGAAATCAGCAACCGACCTGTGAATGCGAACGCTACGCCCGCTTCGTTTTCCATAATGGAACCCCCGTCCTGAATGGAGCCGCCTTTCATGTGGCCTCTGATCGTGTAGGTCATGTTGTCGCCGATGGCGACTTCGAATTCTCCGGCTTCGGCAACGTATTGTGTCCATTTGGGGGCGACCACATTCCAGTTGGAACGGTATCTAGTCGTATTTTTATTGTTGAACGTATTTATTTCCCAAGTGGAGGAGGCGGTGTATTTCCCGGCCGGAAGGGTGAAGCTACCCTTTTCCTGTCGTGGGACATTGACATAAAAGCATACGCTACATCCGCGGGCAGAGTTGTTCAGGTCTTTCAGGTAGAGGAAATAAACGGCTCCGCCTTCTTTGCTGTATTCACTGTCATGCCCGTAGTACATCAGTTCGCCTTCGGTCATCGTATGGGCGATGTACCCGGTCATGGGCGGATTGGGATCGTCCGGAATTTGGGGTCCCTGTGGGTCGTCCGGGTCGTTCGGCTCCGTCTGTTCCATACCGTTGTCTTTGTCGCTGCATGAAGGCAGGCATCCCAAAA
>OHQJ01000204.1_pt1 | contig 15389 bp, 10 predicted proteins | sample 1578081 | NCBI WGS metagenome assembly OHQJ01 (sample SAMEA3879545, study PRJEB24766) | human gut metagenome | biome: human-associated habitat; feature: feces | place: USA | collected 1985/1987
AGCACAGTAGAGATGACTGCAAAAGTCTTTGTTGTTCCTACCTGCTTCTCAAGCTCTGACACTGTGTCCACCTTGTCTCCCATTACCTTAAAGAGATCCTGAATATTCCTAAAGCACTTAACATTCTCTGTATGTACCTTGTCAGACAGCTCCGCCTTTAACGAAACAAGCTGATCATTAAGCTCTGTAAGCGACTGAAGCATATGGGCATTCGCCTCATTTACCGCTGATGTAACTGCTGCTGTGCCCTCCTCTGTGATACGCCTTGTCTGCTCTAATGTGTCACCAAAATCAAGACTCTGGCCTATATTCTGGCTGATACCTGATATCTCAGTGCCAAGTGACTGTCCGAGATTTCCAATCTGTCCGGACACCGAACTACCAAGATTGTCCATATTGGCATTTACCGAGCGTCCAAGATTATCCATATCTGAGCTTACCTGACGGCCTAAGCTGTCCATGCCTGCATTCATAGATTGCTCTATCTCAGCCATCTTTTCATGAACACTTTCTATAAGCACATCTATCTGCTTAGCAACCTGTGCAGTGATTCCATCGGCTTTTTCCTGTCTCTCGTCAAGTATCTGCTGCAGCTCCTCTGCCTTAGCTTCCCTCTCCTCAACTATGGTTGAAAGCTCCTCTGCTTTTGATTCTTTTGTATTGAGCATCTCCTGAAGACGTTTTGCCTTTTCACGAAACTCATCAATTTGTGTTAACAAAAAATCATCTTTATCCATTTGTATATTATCCTCTTTTTTCTGCACTCTTTCACTACGGTTAACATCGTCTCTTGCTACACGGGATGCCATTACTGTTCTTGAAGGTACTGCCCGCTCCGCTTGTTCTGTCGATATAAATCTTTTTGCACGTCTATCAAATATGCCTGACATTCGTATTCCTCCGATGGTTCAATTAAATACCATTAACATATATATTGTACCATTACATATTGTATTTGTAAACAAAAAAACCACGAAATATAGTGTAATCACAGAAGAAAAAGCAAAAATCCCACAGGGCATTTGCCCTGTGGGATAAAATATATACCGTGACTAATGAATTAGTCCTCTCCGTATAATTTAACGAGTTTCTCAAGGTGTGTATAACGTGCCTTAGCTGTCTCCTCAGACTTAGCAAAGAGTTTCTCTGCTCTCTCTGGGAATGGCTTGATAAGACGAGTATAACGTGCCTCGTTGTTAAGGAACTCCTGGTAAGATCCGTCGCCGGCCTTTGATGTAAGTGTGAATGGATTCTTTCCTTCAGCCTTGAGTGCAGGGTTGAATGAGAAGAGGTTCCAGTATCCAGCCTTAACAGCCTTCTTCATCTCATCCTGGCAGTGGTTCATACCACCCTTAGCGATACCGTGAAGCTCGCAAGGTGCGTATCCGATGATGAGTGATGGTCCCGGATAAGCCTCAGCCTCTGTGATAGCCTTAACAGCCTGTGCTGGGTTTGCTCCAAGAGCGATCTGTGCAACGTATACATATCCGTAGCTCATAGCGATCTCTGAAAGTGACTTCTTGCTTGTCTCTTTACCGGCTGCTGCGAACTGACATACCTCACCGATGTTAGAAGCCTTAGAAGCCTGTCCACCTGTGTTAGAGTACATCTCTGTATCGAATACCATTACGTTTACGTTCTCACCAGAAGCAAGTACATGGTCTAATCCACCGAAACCGATATCATATGCCCATCCGTCACCACCGAAGATCCATACAGATTTCTTTCCGAGGTAATCCTTCTTAGCAAGTACTTCTTTAGATTTCTCACATCCGGCTGCTGCTGCCTTCTCTAACTCTGCAACAAGAGCTGTTGTTGGCTCAACATTTGCCTTTGTGTCATCCTTTGTCTCAAGGAACTTATCTGCTGCTGCCTTGAACTCAGCTGTAGCCTTGTCTGATGCAGCGATCTCTTTAACAAGCTCGATAGCCTGGTCACGGAGATATCTCTGTCCAACTTCCATACCTAAACCATGCTCAGCATTATCCTCGAAGAGTGAGTTAGACCAAGCTGGTCCCTTCTTAGAGTTGATATTTACTGTGTATGGTGATGTAGCTGCCGGGTTACCCCAGATAGAAGAACATCCTGTTGCGTTAGAGATGTACATCTGCTCACCGAAGAGCTGTGTAATAAGTCTAGCGTAAGATGTCTCAGCACATCCTGCACATGAGCCTGAGAACTCAAGGAGTGGCTGGTTGAACTGTGATCCCTTAGGTGTTGTATCAACCATTCCGGCATCTGTCTTCTTAGAAACGTTAGCTACTAAGTAATCAAATACTGGCTGCTCTGCTGCCTGAGACTCCTGTGGCTGCATTGAGATAGCTGCTGTAGGACAAACTGTGATACACTCACCACATCCCATACAGTCAAGTGGAGATACGCTCATTGTATACTTGTAAGCGCCTGCCTTTGGCTTCATATCAGCAACCTTCATGTTGTCAGGCGCTGCCTTTACTTCGTCATCTGTAAGTAAGAATGGACGAATTGTAGCGTGAGAACATACAAATGCACAGTTGTTACACTGGATACACTTCTCTGGATCCCACTGTGGAACTGTAACGGCTGTTCCTCTCTTCTCGTATGCAGAAGCACCTGTTACATACTGTCCGTCTGCCTTGTCAGCGAATGCTGAAACTGGAAGGCTGTCTCCATCCATCTTAGCGATTGGATCAAGAAGCTCGTTAACAAGCTTAACAACCTCTGGACGTCCTGTGCGCTCTGCCTTAGGAGCATCTGCCTCTGGATTCTTCCAAGACTCAGGAACCTCTACCTTATGTACAGCGTCAACACCGGCATCGATAGCCTTGTAGTTCATCTCTACTACTGCATCACCCTTCTTTGAGTATGACTTCTTAGCAGCAGCCTTCATGTACTCTACAGCCTTATCGATAGGCATTACGTCAGCAAGCTTGAAGAATGCAGACTGGAGAATTGTGTTAGTTCTCTTACCCATTCCGATCTCGATAGCCTTGTCGATAGCGTTGATTGTGTAAAGCTGAATGTTGTTGTCAGCGATATATTTCTTAGCGTCAGCGTTGAGGTGATGAGCAAGCTCTTCATCTGACCACTGGCAGTTGATCATGAATACTCCGCCTGGCTTAACATCCTGAACCATCTTCATGCCCTGGATAACATATGCAGGGTTGTGGCATGCTACGAAGTCTGCCTGGTTGATGTAGTATGGGCTTCTGATTGGGTTGTCACCAAATCTCAAGTGAGAAATTGTAACACCACCAGTCTTCTTTGAATCATACTGGAAGTATGCCTGGATGTATTTGTCTGTGTGGTCACCGATGATCTTTGTAGAGTTCTTGTTAGCACCTACAGTACCATCTCCGCCGAGACCCCAGAACTTGCACTCTTTTGTACCAGGTGCAGATGTGATAGGAGCTGGCTTAACCTCTGGAAGTGAAAGATTTGTAACATCATCCACGATTCCAATTGTAAATCTGTGCTTAGGAGCATCCTTCTCAAGCTCTGTATATACAGCAAATACTGAAGAAGGTGGTGTATCCTTAGATCCTAATCCGTAACGTCCGCCTACTAATACAACATCGTTCATTCCTGCTTCACGAAGTGTTGTAGCAACGTCTAAGTATAATGGCTCACCAAGTGATCCTGGCTCTTTTGTACGGTCTAATACAGCGATCTTCTTTGCTGTCTTTGGAATAGCATTAAGAAGAGCCTCTGAAGACCATGGACGGTAAAGACGTACCTTAATAAGTCCGACTTTCTCTCCCTTTGCTGTTAAGTAATCGATTACTTCCTCAGCTACATCATTGATAGAACCCATAGCGATGATTACACGATCTGCGTCAGGTGCTCCGTAGTAGTTGAATAATTTGTAATCTGTACCAAGCTTAGCATTAACCTTGTCCATGTACTTCTCAACAACTGCTGGAAGCTCATCATAGAACTTGTTACATGCCTCTCTATGCTGGAAGAAGATATCTCCGTTCTCGTGTGATCCACGAGCTGCTGGATGCTCTGGGTTAAGAGCGTGTGCTCTGAATTCTGCAACTGCATCCATTGGACACATCTCTTTGAGATCTTCATAATCCCACTTCTCGATCTTCTGAATCTCATGAGAAGTACGGAATCCATCGAAGAAGTTGATGAATGGAACCTTTCCCTCAAGTGCTGCACAGTGTGCAACCGGTGAAAGATCCATAACCTCCTGTGGATTTGTCTCACAAAGCATTGCGAAACCAGTCTGACGACAAGCATATACATCACTGTGATCACCGAAGATATTCAGTGCATGTGAAGATACTGTACGAGCTGATACGTCAAATACGCAAGGAAGATTCTCACCTGCGATTTTGTACATATTAGGGATCATAAGTAAAAGTCCCTGTGAAGCTGTAAATGTTGTAGTAAGTGCACCAGCTGCAAGAGATCCGTGAACTGTACCAGCGGCACCTGCCTCAGACTCCATCTCAACTACCTTTACAGTGCTTCCGAAAATGTTCTTCTGTCCTGCTGCTGACCACTGATCAACTGTATCAGCCATTGGGCTAGAAGGTGTGATAGGATAGATTCCGGCAACCTCTGTGTAGGCATATGCTACATGAGCGGCAGCGGTATTTCCATCCATCGACTGTTTTGCTCTAGACATGATATTTCCTCCTGTAAAATAAATGTTCAATTATAGACATGAATCAGAATGTCTCTACATAATAGTTTAGTTTGTGCGCTGTAAAAAATCAAGTTTTTTTAGCAATACATTGTACAAAAACCCTAAAATATTTATTAACAAGGTAAAATTTATGTACAAAAGGGCACAATGGCTATAAATCGCCTGTAAAACACTTGCAAAATACTGGTTTTACGTTAAAATAGAAACGATATGTTACAGAAACGAACAGGTTATTAAATAGGAAAGGATTGAATAAAGACAAAATGATTAGTGCAAACAATATTACATTAAGAATTGGTAAAAAAGCTTTATTTGAGGATGTCAACATAAAATTCACAGAGGGAAACTGCTACGGACTTATTGGTGCAAACGGTGCCGGCAAGTCTACATTTTTAAAGATTCTCTCAGGACAGCTTGAGCCTACAAATGGTGATATCGCAATCACTCCGGGACAGAGACTGTCATTCTTACAGCAGGATCACTTCAAGTACGATGAGTACTTGATACGGTTATCATGGGTAATAAGCGTCTCTATGATATCATGAAGGAGAAGGAAGCCATCTATATGAAGGAGGATTTCTCAGACGAGGACGGAATCCGTGCCAGCGAGCTTGAGGCTGAGTTTGCCGATATGGACGGCTGGAATGCTGAGTCGGATGCAGCTACTCTCTTAAACGGTCTCGGTGTACCTACTGATGATCACTACACTCTGATGGCAGATCTGCCGGGTGCAGTAAAGGTCAAGGTGCTTCTCGCTCAGGCACTGTTTGGAAATCCTGACATACTGCTCCTCGATGAGCCTACCAACCACTTAGACCTCGATGCCATCTCATGGCTTGAGGAATTCCTCATCAATTTCGAGAACACGGTCATCGTTGTATCCCATGACAGATACTTCCTCAACAAGGTCTGCACGAACATCGCCGACATGGATTACGGTAAGATCCAGCTCTACGCAGGAAACTATGATTTCTGGTATGAATCAAGCCAGCTTATTGTCCGTCAGATGAAGGAAGCAAACAAAAAGAAAGAGGAAAAAATCAAGGAGCTGCAGGAATTTATCCAGCGTTTCTCTGCCAATGCCTCTAAATCAAAGCAGGCTACATCAAGAAAGCGTGCCCTCGAAAAAATCCAGCTTGATGAAATACGTCCATCAAGCCGTAAATACCCATACATTGATTTCCGTCCTGAGCGTGAAATCGGAAACGATGTGCTCTTTGTCGAGGGTATTTCAAAAACCATCGACGGTGTAAAGGTACTTGACAATATCTCATTCACTGTCAACCACGATGACAAAATTGCATTTGTCGGAGGAAACGAGCTTGCAAAAACAACTATGTTTAAAATCCTTGCCGGAGAGCTTGAGCCTGACGAGGGCTCATATAAATGGGGTGTCACAACCAGCCAGTCATACTTTCCAAAGGACAATACCACAATCTTTGATACTGATGAGCTAATCGTCGACTGGCTCACACAGTACTCAGAAATCAAGGACGCCACATATGTGCGAGGTTTCCTTGGCCGTATGCTCTTTGCCGGTGAGGATGGAGTAAAGAAAATGCGTGTACTCTCCGGAGGAGAAAAGGTTCGTGTACTGCTCTCCCGCATGATGATCATGGGAAGCAATGTACTCATGTTCGATGAGCCTACAGACCACCTCGACATGGAGTCAATAACAGCATTAAACAACGGAATGATAAAATTCCCGGGAGTAATCCTCTTTGCCTGCCGTGACCACCAGGTAGTCCAGACAACCGCCAACCGAATCATAGAATTCCTGCCAAACGGTTCAATGATCGACAAGATCACAACCTACGACGAATATCTTGATAGCGATGAGATGGCACGTAAGCGTCAGGTCTACTCAATGAGCGAGGACGATGAAAAAGACAACTAAACGCTAATTAATTAAAAAGAAGCATCCCAATCCGGGATGCTTCTTTTATTAAGCCGTAAAGTAAGGTGGGTGATTCCCTGCCTGTCTTTGACTATAAAAACATATTATAATTATATCCACTGTTATAGGCCTGTGTATACCTTCCATTGGCGCCATACGTGTTAGTCTTTTCTGCCTCATTCTTTGCGGCATACTCAAGCATTGAAGCCTTGCTTGCCACTGCGTAAGCATAAGAGCCATTCCCCTTAAAAAGTGCATCAACCTTAGTCGAATCAGCCTTTTTAAATGTATCCTCGTCAACAGACAGCTTGCCGGACTTGGAATCCACTGTGATTCCCACCTTCGCAAGCGACTTTGAATTGATATCTGTAAGTGACTTCATAGACTCAAGATTTCTCGAAATCTGCTTTGTCTCGGAATCATCCGCAGCATTAATGAGGCTGTTGTAATCAGACACAAAAGCTGACACCTTCTTGTACGTAGCATCTGTATCGTCCTTGCGGCTGTTTTTGTAAAGAGCCTGCGCCGACTTTACCATGTCCTCTGACTCCGACTCAATGGACGCAAGTGTCTTCGCTGAATCCTTAGATGTAGAAACAGATGATGAGACAAGAGACTGGGCCTTTGAATTAAGGTTATTTCCATAATATGACTTGAGAAGTTTGAAATAGCTGCCACTTCTAATGCCACTATATGTAGTCATATCCATATTGGCAATAAAAGACGACGCTGCATTGCTGCTTCTACTGCTGCTAAAGCCTGAAAACAATGTGGATATGGATGACGAATCCCACATTCCTATTCCTCTCATAATATCACTCCTTTGATAATCATGTAATCCGTTACCTTCTATATATCTTTAATATAGACGCTTTTCCAATTTATGTCAAGATAATATCTGCCGGTATTACCCAGCCCGGTATTACTAACATATGAGCCGGTATTGTCGTCCTTTATATATCCTCTATCTGCCAGTCAACAGGCTCCACTCCATGCTCCTTAAGAAACTCATTGGCTTTACTAAAATGCTTACAGCCAAAAAAGCCTCTGTAAGCCGACAGCGGGCTTGGATGCGGTGCTGTCAATATCAGATGCTTTGGATTTGTAAGCATAGGAATCTTCGACTGCGCCGGACGTCCCCAGAGCATATATACTATAGGTCTGTCCTGCTCATTTACAGCCTCTATGATTGCATCCGTGAACTTCTCCCAGCCGTGCCCCTGATGCGAGTTGGCCTGATGAGCCCTGACGGTGAGTACCGTATTCAAAAGTAAAACACCCTGGTCAGCCCATTTCTTCAGGTATCCATTATTCGGGATATCACACCCTAAATCGTCGTGCAGTTCCTTGTAGATATTCTGCAGTGATGGTGGAATATCCTTCTGAGACGGAAGCACTGAAAACGACAGTCCATGCGCCTGATTGACATTGTGGTACGGATCCTGTCCGAGGATGAGCACCTTCACCTTGTCAAGTGGCGTAAAATGCATGGCATTAAATATGTCATCTGCCGGAGGATATACCACATGTGTGGCATATTCATCTCTTACAAAATTGTACAAATCCCTGTAATACGGTTTTTTAAACTCGGCTCCCACAGCCTTTGCCCACTCGCCGTCAAGCATACTCATAATCTCAATCTCCCGCCTATCTTCTGACTGACACACCTTTATCTGCCAGATAATTCTTTAAATCCATAATTTCAAGCTCCTTGTAGTGGAAAAGTGAAGCTGCAAGTGCTGCGTCCGCCTTTCCCTCGGTCAGAGCCTCGTAAAAATGCTCCTTTGTGCCTGCACCGCCCGATGCGATAACCGGAACAGAAACGTTATCGGCAATAAACCTTGTAAGCTCGATATCGTAGCCATCCTTTGTGCCGTCACAGTCCATGCTTGTAAGAAGTATCTCTCCCGCTCCAAGCTCATTTGCCTTAACAGCCCATTCAATGGCATCAAGGCCTGTATCTATGCGGCCTCCGTTCTTGTATACATTCCAGCCGCTTCCGTCAACACGACGCCTTGCATCGATTGCCACAACCACACACTGGCTGCCAAACTTATCCGCAGCGTCGCTGATAAGCCGCGGTGTGTTTATGGCACTTGAATTTATTGAAATCTTGTCCGCACCCTCTCTAAGAAGTGCCTTAAAATCATCGACTGTTCTGATGCCGCCGCCCACAGTGAACGGTATAAACACCTTTTCAGCAACCTTTCTGACCATATCCACAACAGTATTTCTGTTGTCGCTTGACGCCGTAATATCCAGAAAAACCACCTCATCTGCACCTGCCTTATCATAAGCAGCCGCAATCTCAACCGGGTCACCTGCATCTCTTAAATTGACAAAGTTTATGCCCTTAACAACACGTCCGTTATTCACATCCAGACATGGGATTATTCTCTTCGTAAACATATTATGCCTCCCCTATCCCTGCAAAATTTTTAAGTATCGAAAGTCCGACTGTGCTGCTCTTTTCCGGATGGAACTGGCAGGCGAACACATTGTTTTTCTCTACAGACGCATGAATGTGTGTGCTGTACTCTGTCGTTGCTGTGACAATTGCTTCATCAGCGGCTTTCAGATAGTACGAATGCACAAAATATACATACGGATGCTCTGAAAGACCTTTAAACAGCCTTCCATTGTTCTGTAAATCAAGTGAATTCCAGCCTATGTGAGGTATTTTAAGTCCTTCCTTATCTGGTATGCGAAGTATCTGTCCGTCAAGCACATGAAGCCCCTCAACGCCCTGACTCTCATCGCTTCCCTCAAATAATAGCTGAAGTCCCAGGCATATGCCAAGAAATGGCTTGTCCATGTCACAAACCTCGTGAATCACCTTGTCCAGCTCGTATTTTTTAAGCGAATTCATTGCATCTCCAAAAGCTCCTACTCCGGGAAGTATTACCTTATCGGCATTTAAAATCTCATGCCTGTCTCTGGTCACAATACTCTCCTCGCCTATAGCTGTAAGAGCCTTTTCCACACTTCGCAGGTTGCCTGCTCCATAATCGATGATTGCAATCATATCATTTTGTCTCCTCTTTAATGCCTAATTCATTTAATTTCTGTGTCAGTGCCAGTGTATAGTCATCTCTATCATCTATATTATATAGAGCAATGGCATCATCATATGATAAGCCATACTGACTGCTCAGGGTATCAGAAATAATGTTTTTAAGCTGCTCAAGCTGCAGCTCACATCCGTATTCCTTTGCATTGTCTGCATTTACAGCACATCGTCCTGCCGCACATACTAAGGAATCCGCTGCCATGGTTACATAGCCTGAATCGCTAAAGCTCTTATAGGCATCATACTTACCTGACACTGATGCAAGCACCGACAGCTTATTGTACAACTGCTTATCGTCACCCGAAAGCTTCAAGCCGCTCAGCCTGCTGTAGGCATTTGTATACAGTTCTATTGAATCAGCTTTATTCTGTCCCAGATCAGCTATTGCCTGATTGTACGTATTCTGAGCATCAGTCACTTTGGAGTTGTTTCCGAGCAAAAAGGTGCATATGAGAACAAACACAACTATCGACATAACAAATACCCAGATTACTATAACAGGTCCCTTAGGAAGCTTAGGTCCCTTCTCCCATCCAATGCGTTCCTTCTTTTCCTTTGGAGCCTTTGGCTTTTTTTCTTTTTTAGGTTTTTTTGGCTTCTTTTCTTTTTTAGGCTTTTTGCCCTTCTTTGGCTTATCTGTGGCTTCGTTTAGCTCTCCGTCAGCATCCAGCGCTTCAAGTATCTGCTTATTCTCATCTGAGAGTGTCTTTGCGTCAGTTTCTGCACCTTCTGCTGTGCTCTGTATATCTGTGACATCATCTGACTGCGGCTCTTTTGTAAAAAATGATATTATTCTTTTTAAAAGGCTCTTTTTTTCAGTATCTTGTGCATCAACTGCTGCATCAGCCGTCTCGTGCACTTTCATCTGGCTGCTTGCATAATCATCTATATCAGCCCCTGTCTCACCGGTTTTTCCTTCAAGCAGATCACCGATATTATCCAGACCATCACTACCCAGTATGTCAAGTATATCCTTTGATGCATTTCCTGCCAAATCCGGCTCTCCTATTTCTTCAACCATCTGAGGTTCATTTGTTATTATACTCTCCGGAGTCTCCTCCTGTTTGGGATTCTCAGCCATTTCCGGCATGTTTGCATCCATCATCTCTATCCCAGAATCTGCCGGTGTAAAATTAAATACCGCATCGCTTAGATTATTGTCTGCTTTGTTTTCCTGTTTATCTCCCTGAGTCTCCTGTTCCTTCATCCTGCGGTCAAACTCAGTGAGCATATCATCAAGTGAAGCATCCTTGTCATCAGGAGCCGGAGTCTGTACATTAAGAGCCTGACCCTTGGCCTGCTCATTTTCCCTCTCAAGTTCCTTTTCAAAGTTCGACAGATACTCATCATATGTCTCATTTTCAAGCTCGTCCTCAAACTTTTTGAGGAATTCATCCTGATCAGCCCCAGACATCTTCGTATCTGTATCCTGCAGCTTATTCATTGAATCCAGCAAATTGTCCAGATAGTTTTCTGTCGATTTATCGCTCATTAGTATTCTCCATCTATAATCCATTAAAGGGTGCAGCTAAACAAGCCACACCCCTTGTATCTAAATATATTATGCTTTATCAATCAGCTTGTCAATCGCCTCTACAAGCTTTCCGATTTCAGGCTTTGTAAGCTGTGCGTCTGCTCCAAGCTGTTCACCCTTTTTCCTCATCTCTTCATTTACCAGTGAAGAGAATATGATAACCGGTATATCTCTAAGCTCTGCATCTGATTTTACAAGCTTTGTGAGTCTGTGTCCATCCATGAGTGGCATCTCAATATCAGTTATAATGCAGTCAAGATGCTTTGTAATATCGCCCTTTGCCTGCATAGCCTCTATCACATCCCAGGCCTCCTGACCATTCTCTTCCACTATGAGATTGGTATATCCCGACTTCTTAAGGCACTCGGTGATGAGCTTTGACAATAAAGCCGAATCCTCTGCGATAAGAATTGTAGCATCACTCCTATCTCTTGCCTCCATCTCATCGATATCATTAACCCTAAGTCCTGTCTGTGGACTAATAGAAGCAACTATAGCCTCAAAATCAAGGATAACTATAAGCCTGTCATCCATTTTGATAACACCTGTAGCAGTGCTGCCATGCTCGCCCGTCAGTGTCTCGTCAGGCTTTATGATATTCTCCCACGATACGCGGTGTATACCGATAACCTGATCTACATGAAATGCCACATTGAGTTTGTTAAAATTCGTAATGATAAATAAGCCTTTTTCATCCGTCTGTGGCAGATTAAGACAATTCTTTAAATTGATAACCGTAATCATTGTGTCACGTGGCATAAATATTCCCTCAACACTCGGATGAGTATTCGGAACAGGAGTGACCGGCATATATTGCAAAATCTCTCTGATCTTTGCGACATTGATTCCGTAGTGATTGTCTCCCAACGTGAATTCAAGCACTTCAAGCTCGTTTGTTCCTGACTCCAATAATATGTTCGTATCCATAATACAACCTCCACCTCTTAGTAATCTAAGTATATCATATGTTTTATAATTCAATCAAACTTTTTTCGTTATCTTTTATAACCGACATCTTAATATTGTCACATGCCGTACCCTGAGGTATCTTGAAAAGCAGCACCACATCAACCGCATCGTGCGCCTTTACGGTTCCCTGAAAAGTATTAAGGGAATATGTAAGGAATGTGCCCTCAGCCGTGTATTCCTTTCCATCGGGGAAAGTGGCTTTATATGTCCTGGCATTGCCAAACATATCAACATTTATATCCTCGTCTGTCGGATTTTTAAGAGTGAATTTCATAACCGCAAAAGTATTACCGCTTCCTGCCGTTATAGAATAGTATGAGCCCTCATTGTACACATCTGACTCGTTTACTCCATCATATGTAATTTCAAGGCTGCCGTAGCCTGTTGCCTCGGCAAGTGACACCTTCTTTTCCTGCGTGGCAGAAGGCTCTTTCTGCGAATTGCTGCTCTTATCATTTCCAGCTTCAGATGTCTTATTATCCTGCGAAAGTGAATTATCAGGTGACGCCTCGTCCACTTTCTCAGTGTCGTCAGCATCCTCCATATCCCCACGTTTCTCCGTAGCGTTAGTCATGCCATCCTGCTGGTATATATTGTGTTTTGCAACAACATATGCTGAATAATTAGCGATAAGGCCTTGTTCCTCATCAGTCATATCATATAATTTTGTTCCGCAGCCTGTCAACGTTATAATTGCTGTAAATGCCACAGCTGCCATTTTTATATTTCTTCCCATCATTGCAATAAACCCATTCTTATTTATTGATTGTTTGCAATAAATAACTCAAGTTCAAACCAGAATTCTACACCATCCTTGTGATTTATGACACCATACCCTCTGTGATGCAGTTCCATAATTGCCTTTACTATAGACAGTCCTATGCCGCTTCCGCCATATTCCCTTGTTCTGGCCTTATCCACCTTATAGAACTTATTCCATATATTTTCTATATCCTTATCAGGTATCGGCTCTCCCGTGTTAAACACACTGACCCTCACACGGTCACTGTACATGCTGTATGATACAGTGATAGTACCACCTCTTGTGCAGTGATTTATCGCATTGCTGATATAGTTTGTCACAACCTCTTCAATCTTGTATATATCACCGCTCACATATACGGAATCGGTGCGGTCAAACTCAATTGCAGCCTCATTTTTCTGTGCCAGAAGCTTAGATGAGTCTATAACCCCTCTGACAAGCGGTGTCAGATCAAACCTCGTCATCTCAAGCACATCACTGCCATCCTCCAGATGATTGAGAGATAAAAGCTTCATAACCATGCGGTTCATCTTGTCAGTCTCGTCCATGATGACATCACAGTAGAAGTTACGGCTCTCCTCATCGTCATTTACGACCTCTTTGAGTCCCTCAGCATAGCCTGAGATCAGAGCAAGCGGAGTTTTTAACTCATGTGACACATTTGACAAAAACTCCTTTCTCATCTCATCAATCTCTTCTTTTTTCTTTATATCACGCTGTAATTCATTGTTTGCCACCTTTAGTCTTGTGATGGTCTGCTCAAGTGTCTGCGACAGCTCATTCATATGCTCACCAAGCACATAAAGCTCCTTTGCACTGTTTTCCGTATCAATGTACTTCGCATCAAAATCAAGCTTCGCCATCCTTGTCGACAGCTCAGTCATATTTCTTATCGGCCTGGTCATGTTGCGAGCAACAATATATGCCATAAACACTCCCACAACAATAGCAGCCACTGTGCCTATTGCAAAAAAGCGGTTCGATATAGACACGCTCTCCTTAATGCTCTCAAGCGGTGTCTTCATGTATACAAAGTTACCGTCAATCAGTCTGTTATTTATGATGATATACTCTGTCCCCAGCCTTTTATCCTTCTGCCTTGTCATATTCAGGTTGTTGTAGTCTGCCGAATACGACGACATGCTTGCCTCCAAAAGCAGCTGGAATATTTCCTGATTGTCAGTGGTTCCCTCAATGATGACCTTACCGTATTTGTTGAACACAACCGCATCTATATTGGCGCCAACGCATTTCTTTTCAAATGCTACAGCAAACGTATCATCTGAAAGTTTATCATTTTTTGCAGCCAGGTCCACCATTTTGTATACCGCAAGCATCTCTTTTTCCTTGTTATATACATAATACTTTTCCAGCAGTGTGTTATTAGCCATCCAGAACACGCCTACTATCAGAAGTACAATGAATGAAATCACAAACGTAAGCTGCGTGGATAGCGTTTTTTTCTTTTTCATGGTGACACCTCTTATCCCGAATCCATTAGTCCTAAGCTTAACACTTACTGTATCTCGAACTTATATCCCACACCCCAGACAGTCTTTATATAGTCGCCTTTAGCGCCCATCTTGCTTCTTAATTTCTTCACATGTGTATCAATAGTCCTCGCATCGCCAAAATAATCATAGCTCCACACACTATCAAGTATGCGCTCCCTGGTAAGAGCAATCCCCTGATTGCTCATAAAGTAATCCAAAAGCTCAAATTCCTTTACCGAAAGTTCAATATTCCTGCCATCAATAGCTACAGTGTGCGCCGTCTTGTCCATAACAATACCACCGGCCTCGCTTATTACTGCCTCCTTGCCCAGTTTATTCGCCCTGCGAAGGAGAGCATTTACCCTGGCCACCAGTATCTTTGGAGAAAATGGCTTTGAAATGTACTCATCAGCACCAATGTCAAAGCCGTTTAATTCATCACGCTCATCGCCCTTAGCTGTAAGCATAATAATCGGCACCTTTGAAGTCTGTCTGATTTCACGGCATACCTCAAAGCCATTTATCCTTGGCATCATTATATCGAGCACCAGCAGTGCTATGTCCTTCTGCTGATAAAATATATCAAGTGCCTCCTCGCCGTCTCCGGCCTCAAGTACCTCGTACCCTTCCCTTGCAAGGAAATCATGCACGAGCTTTCTCATCCTGCTCTCGTCATCTACCACCAGTATCTTTATTTTGTCCACTCTGTTGCATCCTGCCTTTCATCCAGTGCTTTTTCCCTCTCTTCTACTGCTTTTTCCCTTTTTTCAAGCTCCTTCTGCCAGTTTTCATATTTGTCTATCAGCTCATTCTCGTAGTCCACCACATACGGACTGTGTCCACTCACATATGTGATGCCAAACATAGTTACTATGGCAGCCGATAATACAATAGTAAAAAACAATGCCACATGGAACTTTTTCTTATAGCCTTCCGTCTGTTTTTTTACCTCGACAACCGCTTTTTTATCCTCAGGAATATAAATCGGACGGATATCCTCATTCTTGATATATGGGATTGTATG
>OHQJ01000212.1_pt1 | contig 15023 bp, 13 predicted proteins | sample 1578081 | NCBI WGS metagenome assembly OHQJ01 (sample SAMEA3879545, study PRJEB24766) | human gut metagenome | biome: human-associated habitat; feature: feces | place: USA | collected 1985/1987
GCGCTCCCCCTTCATCTGGCCATCCCGCACCAGATAGCAGGCTGCCGTCAGGGCCGCCAGGCCGCTGCCGATGATATAAGCCGATTTGCGGTCCACGCCTTCGGGCTTGCGGGGCCGCGCAAAGGCTTCGTAATTGCCGCTGGAATAATACATAGACGTAACCTCCATTTTGTTCTGTACCGGCAGCACGTTCGGCTCCGGCTTGTTTGGTTCTGGCATCAGTATACCCCGCCGCTTCCTGCCCTACAACAAGCAAAACCGCCCAACTGCCGCAATTTTTGTCATACAGGCAGGTTTGCATAGAAAAAATCCGCTCCCAGCGCACCGGAGACGGATAAAAAGCTTTATGATGACTCAGAATGTCAGCCGCATCTGATGCCAGACCACATCGCCGTGGGTAGAGACGGAAACGCCCTCATCCACGAAGCCGAACTGCGCATAAAAGCCGATGAGCCGTTCCTTGCAGGTGAGCACGACGCCCTTGCGCCCGGCGGCTCTCGCGTCGGCGCAGACCTGACGCAGCAGGCGGGACGCACAGCCCTCGTGTCGATGGGCCGGGGCGGTGACGACGCTGAATATCATCTGCCACCCACCCTTCGGCGTGTGGAGATGGGGGTCATCGTACATCTCATCGGTGAGGTCGGGCATATCGGTGACGAAGCCGTTGACGAAAGCTTTCACCTCGCCGCCCTCGTCCAGCAGCCAGAAGCAGTCCGGGTAGACGGCCACACGCCCGGCGATGCTCTGCCGGGATGCCCCCTCAGCGGGCGGGTAGGACGCAGCTTCAATGTCGGCCAGTGTGTCCACATCAGCGGGCAGTGCGTGACGGATGCTCATGCTCTCCCCTCCTCAGGCTTTGGCGGCGGGAGCCACCTCAAAGTCGATCTTGCCCAGATTGACGTCGGCGCGGACGATGGTGATCATCATCTTGTCGCCGAGGCTCCAGGTCTTGCCGGAAGCGGGGTCGGTCAGGCGGACGCCCTCGGTCAGGCTGGTGCCGGAGGGAGTCAGGCTGGAGGCAGGCACAAAGCCCTCCACGCCGTTGTCCAGCTCGATGAAGAGGCCGCGCTGGGTCACGCCGGAGATGGTACCCTCGTAGCACTCGCCCAGATGGCGGCGGGCATACTCGGCCTTATAGCAGTCCTCGGCCTTCCGCTCGATCTGCATGGCGATGACCTCACGCTCGCTGGACTGCTTGGAGGCGCGCTCTGCGAAATCGGTATAGCGGAGGATCATGGTCTCCTTCTCGGTACCCTTGAGCAGATCGGTCATGATGCGATGGATGGCCAGATCGGGGTAACGGCGGATGGGGCTGGTGAAGTGGGCGTAGTCCTTCAGCACCAGACCATAGTGGCCCTTGGGCTTCTCTTCGTAGAGAGCCTTGGACATGCAGCGGAGCATACCGGTGTTGACGATCTGCTCATAGGGGGTGCCGCGCACACCCTCGAGGATGGCGCTCAGCTCCTTAGGAGTGGGAACGTCCTTGGCGAAGTGGTCGTTGATGCCGCAGGCCTGCAGCAGGCTGTGCAGGCGCTCCAGCTTCTCGCCGTTGGGCTCCTCGTGGACACGGTAGACAAAGGGGATCTGCTTGACCCGGGCAAAGTGGGCGGCGCACTGGTTGGCCAGCAGCATGAACTCCTCGATCATGGCCTCGCTCTCGCCGGAGGTGCGCTTTTTCACATCGATGCAGTGGCCGTTCTCATCCAGAATGAGCTTGACTTCCCCGCTCTCGAAATCGATGCAGCCGCGCTCCTTGCGCAGGCGGGCGCGGTGGGCGTACAGCTCCTTCATGGCGGGCAGCTGATCCAGCACCTCGGCGTACTTGGCCTGCGTCTCGGCATCGGCAGTGCCGGCCAGCAGGGCGTTGATCTCAGAATACACGCCCTTGACCCGGCTGCAGATGATGGACTTGACGAACTTGTAGTCGGTCAGGTTGCCGTCCTGATCCAGACGCATCAGGCAGGAGAACGCCAGGCGCAGCTCCTTCTCGTTCAGGGAGCAGATGCCGTTGGAAAGGCTCTTGGGCAGCATGGGCACGACCTGATCCGCATAGTAGACCGAAGTGGCGCGGTTGAAGGCTTCCTCGTTCAGCTCACTGCCGGGCTTGACGTAGTGGGAGACATCGGCGATGTGAACGCCCAGCTCATAGCCGCCACCGGGGAGCCGGGTCAGGCTGACGGCATCGTCGATATCCTTGGTCTCGGCGCTGTCGATGGTGAAGATGGGCAGAGCGCGCAGATCCATGCGGCCCTTGCAGTCCTCCTCAGACACGGTCATGTCCTCGAACTTCTTGGCCTCGTCCCGCACCTTCTCGGGGAAACGGGTGTGGATGTCCTTGGCATAGAGCAGGGCCTTGGCGCAGCGCTTGGCCTCCTCGCAGCTGCCAAAGCGCATGGAAACGCCCACGCGGTGATCCTCCTGCCGGGTCCCGCGCTGCAGGATCTCCACAGCCACCTTGTCGCCGTCCTTCGCGCCGCCCTCGCAGTCGCGCTGGATGGTCATGGAGATGGCCGGGCAGTCATCGGGCACGAACTTCAGGCGGCCCTCGATGCGGCGGACAGTGCCCACCATGTCGTTCTTCTGCTCGAGCACGGCAAGGATCTCGCCCTCATCGCTGCCCTCCACCCGGGGGTGGGCAAACTTTTCCACCAGAACGGAGTCGCCGGGCATGGCACCGCGGGTGAAGCGGCCCGGGATGAAGATATCGCCGGATTCATCCTCCAGCATCACAAAGGCAAAGTTCTTGCCCAACTTGACCACCTTGCAGAGCAGGGCCTTTTCGGCACGGCCGGAGCGGGCAGTGAAGAACACGCCGGACTTCTGGCAGACCACAGCGTCGTGCACCAGCTCGTCCAGAGCCTCCATCACCTTGCGGTCAGCGGAACGGTCGCCGCCGAACTTTGCCTTGAGGTCCTTGACCATGCAGGGCTGGTTCTGGATGGCATGTTCAATTTTATCGCGTAATGACATATTTTTCTCCTTAACACTTTTCCGGCATTCTCCAACGGAACCCGGACGACATCTTTCCCACTAAAGGTTGCAGACAGAAAAACAGCCCCGCCTTACACGGGGCTGTACACGGGTGCTCAGGCCAGACGGCTGGCGAACACACAGGCCAGGATAGCCACCACAAAGAACACGATGCCTGCAATGCGGGTCACCTTGGCCAGCATCTGATCCGCAGGGGTCAGGCGTGCATTGTTGGCACCGCCCACACCACCGTTGATGGCACCGGCCAGACCCTGACCGTGGGTGTGCTGCATCAGGGTGAGGAGGATGATGACGGCCGAGACGACCAGTAGGATGGCACCGCCGACGATTTCAATGACAGACATGGATGGAACGCTCCTTTTATCTTTAGTTTCATAGAGACTGCATACAAATACAAGTGTATGATAGCACAAAAGCCCGGGAAATGCAAGAAAAACCGTGGGCTATGGGGCCAGAATTTCCAGCCCTGCCGCCACCCGGGCAAAGATGGCCGCGCTGGAAAAGGCAGGCTCAGCCTGCGTGTCCTGCAGCACCACGATGGTATAGCGGGGCTGCTCTGCCGGGACAAAGCCCGCAAACCAGTAATTTTTCAGCTCTGTGCCGCCGGAAAACTGGCCGGTCTGGGCCGTGCCGGTCTTGCCTGCCGCGGTCTGGCCGGGCAGGGCAGCCTCATGGCCGGTGCCCCCGGCCACCACACCCGCCAGCAGGGCCTGCAGGGCGGCGGCGGTGCGCTTTGTAAGCACCCGCCTGCTCCGGACATGGGAAAGCGCCGTGAGGGGCGCGCCGGTGGTCTCGTCCAGAGTGGTCTCCAGCAGCAGCGGGGTGCGGCAGATCCCCCCGCAGGCAATGGTGTTCATCATGGCGGCGACCTGGAGGGGGGATGCCAGCAGCTCCCCCTGCCCAAAGCAGAAATTGGCGTAGGCCCCGCTGGACGCAAGAGCCTCCCGCTCCGGCAGGACCCCAGCCGCCGTGTGCAGGGCATCGGTGAGCGGGATCGCCTGCCCGAAGCCCAGCTGCTCTGCCATGGCGCGGACAGCATCGGCCCCCAGCGCCTGCCCCAGCCGGATGAAGTAGCCGTTGCAGCTCTTTTCCAGCGCGCCGGCCAGATCCACCTCACCATGGGGAATGCCGCCCGCACAGCGGAAGATTCGGCCATCCACCGCGCACCAGCCGGGGCAGGTGTAGACAAAGCCGCTCTCCCCTGCCTCCAGCGCCGCTGCCGCCACCACCGGCTTGAACACCGAGCCCACGGCATAGCACTGAAACGCCCGCTCCAGCAGGGGGCTGTCCGGGGCGTTCAGGCTGGCCGAAATATTCTCCGGGTCATAGCCGGGGCGGCTGACGCAGGCCCGCACCTTGGCGTTGGCGGTGTCCAGCACCAGGATGCAGCCGCTCTGCATCGTCTCGTTGGCCACGGCTTCGGCGGTCTGCTGGATCTCCCGGGAAAGGGTCAGCTGCACCCCCACGGCCCCGCTGTCGGCGGGGGTGAGGACGGGCTCGGCCCGCAGCTTTCCCTGGGCGTTGACGGTGCAGAGCAGGGTATCCCCCGCCCCGCTGCCGGTGAGCAGATCATCAAAGGCGGCTTCCAGCCCGGCGGCACCGTGGCCCTCGCCATCGAGATACCCCAGCAGCTGCACTGCCAGCGGGGCGGCAGAGCTTCGCCGTGCCGCTGGCCAGCAGGAAACGCCCAGCGCGGAAACGTCCCGGTCCACCTCCAACAGAAACGGGGACGCGGCGTTCCGCTTCTGGTAGAGCGCCGCCTGCCCGGCGGCATCGGTGTAGGCGAACAGGCGGGCATAGCTGCCCTCCCCGGGCACGCAGAGGGCCATCCAGCGGGTGGTCTGCCCCGTGAGGAGCTGGCCCCTGTGATCATAAAAATTGCCCCGCCGGGCGGGCAGGTGGAGGGTGACCACGCTCTGCGCCGCCGCCCGGGCCCCGTAGTCCGTGTCGGAGCAGAGCCAGTACAGGCGGCAGACCACCGCCGCAAAACAGAACAGCAAGGCCCCATACAGGGCCAGCACCCGTTTGCCGGACATAAAAACGCCCCCTCTCCCGCTTAGGATGGGCAGGAAAGGGGGCGTTGATGCGTTCAGGAGCAGATTTTTCGGACGAGCTCAGCGGCGCGGGCGGCATCCTCGGCCGTGGCGGTGCCGTTGTAGCGGGCTTTGAGGTAGATCTGGCGCAGCTCGGCCTCGGCGGCAAAGTCCATACCGAAAGCGCGGCCGGTCAGGTCAAGGCTGGTATCGCCCCTCCCGCCGCACCTTGTCCACCGGGCTGAGGAAGAGCCCGGGCCAGCGGCGGGTACGCTTGTGGGTGCTACGCCGCACAGTGGTGTCCATGCAGGCAGTGTTCGTGTGCCGGAACTTCTGGCGCAGGAAATGCCGCACCGCCAGCACCGCACAGAGGACCGCCAGCAGGATACCGAGCACGGTCAGCATCAACATCCCGTCGATGAGCGGTTCTGCGTTCTCGGCGGCCTTTTGGGCGTTGGCGATGACCTCATCGGTAGATACGATCTCAGTGCGCTCCAACGGTTTGGGCGGAAAGAGGGTGAAGAGCCAGTGGATGAACTGCAGGATGCCGTGGAACAGCCAAGTCACACCCTGCACCACAATGTTGTTCAAAAACAGCTGCAGCACCGGCACGATCCCGCCAAAGTAAACGGCAGACGCAGCCGCCTTTGCACCGGCAACCACAACACTGCGGCTGAGCAGGAACGGCCCTGCGCACACCGCCGCCAGCACGCCGCCGGAAAGCAGCAGATAGCCCGGCCGGGTGGAGATCTCCGGGTCCTGCCGGGTGGTGCGGTTGAACCCCACCAGAAGCACCGCTGCCGCCGTTGCAAAGGGCAGGGCCGCCGAAAGCACCGCGTTGGCGTTCCACAGCAGCATTGCCACTGCAAAGAAGGGCCATACCCGGCAGAGCCAGCGCAGGCGCTCGGCCTGCCGCATCGGCGAAAGGGCAAAATCGCCGGTGTAGGCCAGCAGCACCGGGTAGACTGCCGCCGGGAAGTAGCAGAGCTTGTCCGCCCCTGTAGGCAGGAAAAGCAGCGCCGCCGCGCTCAGGGCCGCAAGAGTGGTGCGGAGGGGACGGCCGCCCTCAAAGCAGGAGGCCAGACCAAAGCAGAGGGCAGGCCAGACCAGCACCAGCGGCATGGGTGTCCCACCGAAGCTGGCAGCAAAAAAGCCCGCAAAGGCATAGTAAAAGCTCAGATCACCTGCCAGGCGCAGGGTATGTAAGAACATCATGCGCCCGCCTCCCCTGTCTGGGCCGTCTCTGCGGCCATTTCCGGAGTGAGCACCAGCAGCGGAATGCCAGGCAGGGGCTGCACGGCAGCACGCACAGCTTCTTCCGGCTCCGTTGTCACCACGATGCAGCTGACCTGCTCCTGCGGGTGGTAGTATTCGGCGCAGAACCGCGCACACGAAAGGGCGGTCTGCCCGGTGGCGCGGCCCAAAATTTCCAACACCCTGCGGTAGTGTTCGGGGCCGTAGCCCTGCGGGGTTTCCAGCGGCTTTCTCCACTCCTCACCGGAGAGAGCCGCATTGAGCAGCAGGTCAAAGGCAGCGTTTGCCGCAAAGCGGTAGGACACCGCCTTTTCTTCCAGCCTCCGGCAGACTGTGCGGGCCATGGAGTAGCAGAGCTCCGCCGGTTCCGGGTGGTCGTAATCCTTGGTATCCGCATGGACTAGCACCACTGCCCGGGGCTCAGTGGTGTAATCCCACTTTTTGACCATAAGCCCCTGCCCCCGGACACTCTGCTTCCAGGCGATGGAGCGCATGGGGTCACCACTGGTGTAGGGGCGGTAACCCGCCGTGAGAATAGGATCCTCGTAGAGATAGCGGTTCACCGAAAGCTCGCCCAGAAAACCGCCCAGCATCTCTTCCAGTTCCGGCAGAGCGCACTCCCTGGGTGGAACGATGAGCTCGTGGAAGCCCCGCTCGGTGCGGGACTGTTCCACAAGACCCAGAAAGTCGCCGCCGATGACCTGCATCGGTTCCAGCACATAGCGGCCCCGACGTTCCAGCCTGAGGGCGGTGGAGAAATCCGCCTCCTGCCCCGGGCGCAGCCAGGTGGTGAACCGCACCGTGTGGCCCCAACCTGTCTGATCCTGCGCAATGTGGTGCTCCGTGCAGGGAAGAAACTCCTTGTTCAGGTGGAGCTTTGCCGCCAGGAACATCTTCCAACGGGGGCCGCTGTTCCGGACAACAAGGTGGATCACGGCGGGCTCCCCGGCTTCCACAAGATGATCCTCCACTTCCAGCCGCCCCTGCACATCGTCAAGGCTGTGGACTGTGCTGTAACGCTCCAGCCCAAGGGCTGTGGCCACCAGTAGCAGCGCGAAGATGACGGCGCTCATTCCGCACTCTCCAGCGGCACAGTGATCTCGGCCAACAGCTTGCGCATCCGCAGAGCGGCGGCTTCGGCGTTCATGCTGCTGCCCAGAGAAATGCGGTGAGAAAGCACCGCCGGGGCCAGCCCTTTGATGTCCTCGGGGATGACGTATTCCCTGCCCTGCAAGGAGGCATACGCCTGCGCAGCCTGATAGAGCGCCAGCGCACCGCGGGTAGATACGCCGCTGACAAAGCCGCTCTGTGTGCGGGTGGCTTCCACGATGTCCATAAGGTAGTGCTTGACCTCCTCGGAGACCTTGACCTCCCGGTAAGCCGTGCGGACGTATGCGGTCTCCTCGGGAGTGACGACGGGCTGCAGCTCGTTCAGCACGGTCTGGGCCGAGGGGCGGGAGAGCACCTCCAGCTCCTGCTCCCGGGTCATATAGCCCAGCGACAGCCGCATGAAAAAACGGTCCATCTGGGCATCTGGCAACGGGAAGGTGCCAAAGGATTCCAGCGGATTCTGGGTGGCCAGCACCATAAAGGGCTCAGCCAGGCGGCTGGTCACGCCGTCCACGGTAATCTGCCTTTCCTCCATGGCTTCCAGCAGGGCCGACTGGGTACGGGGCGTGGCGCGGTTGATCTCGTCCGCCAGCACAAAGTTGGTGAAGAGCGGGCCGGGCCGGAACTCGAACTCACCGGACTTCTGGTTGTAGAAATTGATGCCGGTCAGATCGGAGGGCAGCAGGTCGGGCGTGAACTGCACCCGTTTGAAGCCCCCGCCCACCGTGCGCGCAAATGCACGCAGGAGCATGGTTTTGCCGGTGCCGGGCTTATCCTCCAGCAATACATGGCCTCCGCAGAGGAAGCTGACCAGAATTTTCTCGGTAGCATCCTCCTTGCCCACAATGACACGGGCACAGTTGGACACAACTTTTTCGCGGTAGGCGGTAAAAGCGGCAGTGTTCATTGGTGTTTCCTTTCCCAAAAACAATTTTTCTAAGTGTACTCTTGTTTGGAAAGGGTGTCAACAAAAAAGAAGGCAGAGCCTCCTGGATGGGAAGTTCTGCCTTCTGCGGCGTATTGAATTGGTACGGGGAGCCGGTGCGGCTTAGTACATGCCGCCCATGCCGCCCATGTCACCACCGGCTGCGGGAGCAGCGGGGGGTTCGGGCAGGTCAGCGACCAGGCTCTCGGTGGTCAGCACCATCTCAGCAACGGATGCTGCGTTCTCCAGAGCGGAACGGGTGACCTTGGTGGGGTCAACGATGCCGGCGGCGATCATATCCTCGACGTAGACTTCATTCTGAGCGTCGAAGCCGTAGTTGGGCTTGTTGGCAGAAACGATCTTGTCGATGATGACGCTGCCCTCCAGACCGGCGTTCTTGGCGATCTGGCGCAGAGGTGCCTCCAGAGCCTTCAGGACGATCTTGGCACCGGTGCGCTCGTCGCCTTCCAGCGTGTCGCACAGGGCGCGCACAGCGGGGATGGCGTTGATGGGAGCGGTGCCGCCGCCAGCGACAACGCCTTCCTGAACAGCAGCCTTGGTTGCGTTCAGAGCGTCCTCGATGCGCAGCTTCTTATCCTTCATCTCGACCTCGGTAGCAGCACCGACCTTGATAACTGCAACGCCGCCGGCCAGCTTTGCCAGGCGCTCCTGCAGCTTCTCACGGTCGAAATCGCTGGTAGAAGCCTCGATCTGGTTGCGGATCTGTGCAATGCGGGCTGCAATGGCATCCTTATCGCCTGCGCCGCCCACGATGGTGGTGTTCTCCTTGGTGACCTTGACCTGGCGGGCATGGCCCAGCATCTGGACGGTAGCGTCCTTCAGCTCATAGCCCAGATCAGCGGACACAACGGTGCCGCCGGTCAGGATAGCGATATCCTGCAGCATCTCCTTGCGGCGGTCGCCAAAGCCGGGAGCCTTGACAGCGCAGACGTTCAGGGTGCCGCGCAGGCGGTTGACGATGAGGGTGGACAGAGCCTCGCCCTCGATGTCCTCAGCCACGATCAGCAGCTTCATGCCGTTCTGCATGACCTGCTCCAGCAGAGGAACGAGGTCCTGAATGACGCTGATCTTCTTATCGGTGATGAGGATGGCGGCGTTGTCCAGATCAGCCTCCATCTTGTCGGTATCGGTGACCATATAGGGGGTCAGGTAGCCGCGGTCGAACTGCATACCTTCGACGATCTCGTTGTAGGTCTCGGCAGTGGTCTTGTTCTCCTCGATGGTGATGACGCCGTCGGAAGTGACCTTCTCCATCGCCTCGGCGATGAGACGGCCGATCTCGGGGTCGCCTGCGGAGATGGTGCCGACGCGGGCGATGTCGTTGGAATCCTTGACCTTCTGGCTGTGTGCCTTGATGGTCTCGACGGCCTTAGCGACAGCCTTGGTCATGCCGCGGCGGATGTCCATCGGGTTTGCACCGGCGGTGACATTCTTCATGCCCTCGGTGACCATAGCCTGTGCCAGAACGGTCGCGGTGGTGGTGCCGTCGCCTGCGGCGTCGTTGGTCTTGGTAGCGACCTCACGCACCAGCTGTGCGCCCATGTTCTCGAACTCGTCCTTCAGCTCGATCTCCTTTGCGATGGTCACACCGTCGTTGGTGATGACGGGGGCGCCGAACTTCTTGCTCAGCACCACGTTGCGGCCCTTGGGGCCGAGGGTGATCTTAACAGTATCTGCCAGAGTGTCGATACCGGCACACAGTGCCTTGCGGGCATCCTCGCCCTGCTTGATCTGTTTTGCCATAATCAAATCGCTCCTTCAAAGCTCAAATTTCAATTTCAGAGGGGAAACTTACTCCACGATGGCCAGAATATCGCCCTGACGCACGATGGTGCACTCCTCGCCGTCCACCTTGACCTCAGTACCGGAGTACTTGCTGGTCAGGACCTTATCGCCAACCTTCACGGTCATCTTGACTTCGTTGCCGTCCACGATGCCGCCGGGGCCAACAGCCACGACCTCAGCCACCTGGGGCTTCTCCTTGGCGCTGCCGGTCAGGATGAGGCCGCCCTTGGTGGTCTCCTCGACTTCAACGGCCTTGATAACAACACGGTCTGCAAGAGGAATGATCTTCATAGTTCTTGCCCTCCTATAATAAAATATAATGAAAACTTTTTTGGCACCTTCGGCCCGTTTCTGCCGGGCTTCCGGTTGTTTAGCACTCCTTTTCTCTGAGTGCTAAGTGTATTGTACTCATCTTGAACTGAAAAATCAAGACCTTTTTGATTTTTCTTTTTGAACAATTTGTGACCACCCGAAAAAGTATCCTTACATCGAAAAAAGAGCAGTTCTCTTTTCCGGAGAGACTGCTCTTTTTCATCCAAACATCTTCTTATTTTGCGTCCGCACTGCTTCTTTTCGCCACAAACCGCTCATACGCCGGGGCGGGCAGGAGGATGCGGCCGCTCAGGGGGCGCAGAACAGCCTCCACCGCATCACAGGGGGCGCACTCGCCGTCTGCGGTGGCAACGATGGGGCCGCGGCCATCGGCCGGGCACGGCGGTAGAGGAAGTAGGGCTTTGCCTCCTCGGTGAGCTGGCCGTTCACAAAATGCCGGCCGCTCTTGTACATCCCCAGCAGCTTGGCAATGGTCAGCCGCCCCACCCTGCGGACGATCATCACGTCCAGCCAGCCGTCGGCGGGGTCGGCCTCCGGGGCGGCAAGGAAGCCGCCGCCATAGGCCCGGCCATTGCAGATGGCGCACATCAGGCAGTCCACGGTCAGTTCCTCGTCGTCGATGGTAAAGGTGACCCTGCGGCCGATGTGGCCGCAGAGCTGCTCCACGATGGAGAGCAGATAGGACACCTCGCCGCCGCACAGGGGGATCCGCCGGAACTTGGGGATGCCGTAGGCCACCTGCGCGTCCAGACCCGCCGCGCAGATGGTGGCGGACAGGCCCAGACTGGTCTCCAGCAGGTCGATGGTCACTTCCCCGCCCGCCAGCTGGGCATCGAGGTCGGTGAACTCTGCCCGGGTGCCGTAGGTGCGCAGGAAGTCGTTGCCGCTGCCGTAGGGCAGGCAGCCCACGGCGGCGTTGGAAAAGCCCTGCACGCCGGTCATGGCTTCCATGAAGGTTCCGTCGCCGCCCGCTGTCCAGATGCGCAGGCTGTCCCCGGCCTGCGCTGCCTCCTGGGCTGCTGCACGGGCCAGCTCCCGGGCGTGGCCCGCATATTCAGTGGTGTGGATGGTATAATCGGCCTGGCTCCACCCGGCCCGGGCGGCAGCGGCTCTGATCTGCGGGATGAGCTGGACAGTGCAGTCCTGCTTACCCGCAGCGGGATTCAGTAAAAACAAATAGCGCATGATTTCCTCCTTGGGGCGTTTCGCTTTCTCTATGATAAACGAAAACGCCGGAGGATGCAAGGGGGAAGCTCAAACCCCACCGTCATCCCTACGGGATGCCACCGCCCCTAATAGGGGCGGCCTTGGCAAAGAGGCAGAGCTTTACGCCATGCCAAGGGCCCCACTATTAGGGGGGCTGGCACGCGGAGCGTGACTGAGGGGTTTAGCCGATGGTTTGCTCTACTGCTTTCCCCTCTTCCAACACGATTGCCCCATCCACCGTGCAGTCGGCGGTCCAGTGCTGGCCGGTGTGGGCCGTGCCGGAGGCGATCTGGTTGGCGAGGGCCTGTTCCACAGCGCGGTCCACCTGCCGCCGCAGCTCCCGGGCCCCATAGGGCGAGCGCGCCCTTGCAGCCAGCACTGCCCCCACCCGGGGCGTATGGGTCAGTTGATACCCATTGCGGGCGGCACGGGCTTCCAGCTGGCCCAGCAGCTTCTCAGCGATGGCACACAGGCTGTCCTCCGCAAGGGGACGGAACACGATGAGCTCATCCAACCGCCCCACCAGCTCGGGCCGGAACCACTTCTTGGCTTCCTCAATGGCCTGGGCCGACTGCTTCTCGAACACGGCCTCGCTGCCCGCTGCAAAACCCAGCGGGGCGCTCTGCCCCGCCAGAAAGCGTGCCCCCAGGTTGGAGGTGAGCAGGACGATGGTATTGCGGAAATCGGCCTTGCGGCCCATGGCATCGGTGAGCTGGCCGTCCTCCAGGATCTGCAGCAGGATATTCTGGATATCTGGGTGGGCCTTTTCGATCTCATCAAAGAGCACCACGCTGTACGGGCGGCGGCGGACGGCTTCGGTGAGCTGACCGCCCTCATCGTGGCCAAGGTAGCCCGGAGGCGCGCCCAGCAGGCGGGCCGTGGTGTGCTGCTCCTGATACTCCGACATATCGAACTTGAGCAGAGCTTTTTCGCTGCCGAACCAGCTGGCGGCAAGGGCCTTGGCAAGGGCGGTCTTGCCCACGCCCGTTGGCCCCAGAAAGAGCATGGCCCCCATGGGGCGGCCCGGCTCTCCCAGCCCGGTGCGGCTGCGCCGGATGGCCCCGGCCACGGCGGCGACAGCCCGGCTCTGGCCCACGACTTCGGCGTTCAGGCGCTCTTCGAGGCGGGCAAGCCGCTCCCTCTCCTTTTCGCCCACCCGTTCTGCCGGGACGCCGCTGGCCTGCGCCACTACCCGGGCAATTTCCTTCCGGCTGAGGACGGGGTCTTTCTCCCCTTCCCGCTCGGCCCGGATGCGCACCGCCGCGCAGGCTTCGTCCACGAGGTCGATGGCCTTATCCGGCAGACAGCGCCCCGGCAGATACCGCACCGAGAGCTCCACGGCTTCCCGCAGGGCTTCGTTGGGCAGGCGGACGCCGTGATACCGCTCGTAGCGGGGTGCCAGACCTTCCAGTATATCCACGGCCTGCTTCGGCGTAGGCTCTTCGATTTGGACGCGGCCAAAGCGGCGCTCGAGGGCGGCGTCCTTCTGGATGTGGGTGCGGAACTCCTGATTCGTCGTCGCGCCGATGAGCTGCAGTTCGCCCCGGGCCAGCACCGGCTTTAAGATGCTGGCCGCGTCGATGGCCCCCTCTGCCGCACCGGCGCCGACGATGGTGTGGAACTCATCCACGAAGAGGATGGCGCTGCCGTCCCGGACGAGTTCTTCCAGCAGGTTCTTGAACCGCTCTTCGAAGTCGCCGCGGTACTTCGTACCGGCCACGAGGCTGGCCATGTCCAGCGCCAGCAGACGCCGCCCCTGAAGCATCCGGGGTACCTGCTTGTCGGCGATGCGCTGGGCAAGCCCTTCGGCCAGCGCGGTCTTGCCCACGCCCGGTTCCCCCACAAGGCAGGGGTTGTTCTTCTGGCGGCGGCATAGGATCTCTACCATCCGGTCCAGCTCTTTCTCCCGGCAGAACACCGGGTCCAGCTCGCCGTCCGCCGCCCGGCGGGTCAAATCGCGGCAGTATTTGTCGCTGGCCCGGCTCCCCCGCGGCAGCGACGACGCCGAGCGCGGCTGGATCGGCAGGATGAACTGCCCTGAAAGCTGGCGGCACTCCCGCACCGCCTCGGTGAGCTGGACGCCCATCGACGCCAGCATAACGCCCGCGGCGCAGTCGGTGTCTTCCAGCATGGCGCAGAGCAGATGCTCCGGCTCAGCCCGGCTCAGGTGGGCGTTCTGCGCCCCGATGATGGCGTAGTCCATCGCCCGGCGCAGGTCCGCCGCCATATCGCCCCGGGCAAGCCTGGTGACCGAGCCATCCCGCCCGGCGGACAGCTGACGCCGTACTTCCAACTCCGAGATGTTCTTCCCGGCCAGAAAGCGGGCCGCCGGGCCGCCGTCCGCTTGCAGCATCGCCCACAGCAGGTGGCCGGTGTCTGCCTTTTTGCAGCCCAGCCCTCCGGCCAGCTCCACCGCCTTATCCAGCAGCTGCCCCGCCTCCCGGGAGAAGCCCTTATACCGTCCTTTGCCGAATGCGTCCCAAATGCTCATTTGCCTGGCTCCTATCTTCCGTATTGCCCTGTTGCATACCCTGTTGCATCAAGAAACAGTATAGCCCCGGCAGGCGAGAAAAAATCAGAGCTTTGTGTCGCACCGGCCCAAAAACGCACCGAGAGAGAAAAAAGCCATCTGAACGAATCAGATGGCTTTCTGGTTGACCTTACACTCCCCGAGTCGAACATCCTCGTCACTGTTTTTGGGTCAGGATTTTGTATCTCTCGTTCTCTCTCTTAACGCAACACCGCCCCTCTCCCAGAGCAATTCCGGGGGAGGGGCGGTCATCTGCTGCCGGTCAAGTCCTTGCAGCGCAGCGGGCAGCACTACGCGAGCCGCCGCCACAGGCAGCACCGAGCCAAAAAGGCTGCGGCAGCTGTCCGGCGTTGCGCACCATATTGCCAATGACGGCAAAATGGTATGTTTTCGTGAGGCCGCGAAGACGTGCGCAGACCATTTTCGTGATGTCACGAAATTGCTCTTGTACGGCGAACATATCGGTGAGGTCACCGATATGGCGGTATGTAGTGCTTGCCATAATAACCTCCTTACTGCTTTTCCAGCGCCGCCTTTGCCCGGTCAAAGAAAAACTGGATCACGGCACCGATGGTCTCATCAGTGATGGCCCAGCTGATGAGCCTGCCGTATTTGCTGGTACTCAGAGCGGCCCGGAGCATCTTGACGACCCACGCCTTACGCTCTGCGCCCCTCTTGGTGCCCTGAATCTCCTGCTCAGCCCGTTCGATGAGGTCCAGCACCAGCGGCTTTACCGCTGCACCGTAGCCCAGGCGGATGCAGCCAAGGGCGTAGAAAATAAAGCCGCCCAACATCTGATGCTGATTTTGCCCACATTCTCAGAATATCCTGATTG
>OHQJ01000218.1_pt1 | contig 14837 bp, 9 predicted proteins | sample 1578081 | NCBI WGS metagenome assembly OHQJ01 (sample SAMEA3879545, study PRJEB24766) | human gut metagenome | biome: human-associated habitat; feature: feces | place: USA | collected 1985/1987
GCCGGCCGCTGAGGACGGCAAGCGGGGTATCGGTACCCATTGCGCCGGAAGGCTCTGCGCCCTGACGTGCCATGGGCAGGATGAGGGTGCTGATGTCCTCATACTTGTAGCCGAACACCTTCTGCAGGCGCAGCAGGTCGTCGCCGGTATAGCTGGGGGTCTTGATGTTGGGGATCTTGAGGTCCTTCAGCTGGACGAGGTTGCGGTCGATCCACTCGCCGTACGGCTCACGGCTGGCGTAGTATTCCTTCAGCTTCTCGTCATCCACGACCTCGCCCTTGACGGTATCCACCAGCAGCATCTTGCCGGGGCGCAGGCGGTCTTTCATCAGAATGTTGTCCGGGGCGCAGGGCAGCACGCCCACCTCAGAGGACAGGATCATCCGGCCGTCCTTGGTGATATAGTAGCGGCTGGGGCGCAGACCGTTGCGGTCCAGCACAGCGCCCACCACGTCGCCGTCGGAGAAGAGGATGGCCGCAGGGCCGTCCCAGGGCTCCAGCATGGTGGCATAATACTGGTAGAAGTCCCGCTTTTTCTGGCTGATGTTCTTGTTGTTCTCCCAGGGCTCGGGGATGGTGATCATCACCGCCAGAGGCAGATCCATGCCGTTCATCACCATGAACTCCAGCGCGTTGTCCAGCATGGCGGAGTCCGAGCCAGAGGTGTTGATGATGGGCAGGATCTTGTTCATGTCGTCCTGCAGGATGGGGCTCTCGATGCTCTCCTCACGGGCCAGCATGGCATCGGTGTTGCCCTTGATGGTGTTGATCTCGCCGTTGTGGAGGATGAAGCGGTTGGGGTGGGCGCGCATCCAGCTGGGGTTGGTGTTGGTAGAAAAGCGGCTGTGCACCATGCCGATGGCGGATTCGTAATCCTCGTCCTGCAGGTCAAGGTAGAACAGGCGCAGATCGTGCACCAGGAACATGCCCTTGTAGACGATGGTGCGGCTGGACAGGCTGGGCACATAGGTGCCGTTGCTGGCCTGCTCGAACACCCGGCGGACGATGTAGAGCCTGCGGTCAAAATCAATGCCCTTGCTCACACGGGCAGGCTTTTTGATGAAGCACTGCCAGATGGAGGGCATACAGTCCCGGGCCTTCTGGCCCACGGCATCGGGGTCTACCGGCACCCTGCGCCATGCCAGAAACTCAAGTCCCTCCTTGCGGGTGACCAGCTCAAACAGCTTCATGGCCTGTGCCCGCAGGTGCTCGTTCTGGGGGAAGAAGAACATGCCGACACCGTATTCCCGCTCGTTGCCCAGGCTGATGTTCAGCTCATCGGCCACCTTGGAGAAGAACTTGTGGCTGATCTGCAGCATGATGCCCACGCCGTCACCGGTCTTGCCCTCGGCATCCTTACCGGCGCGGTGCTCCAGCCGTTCCACGATGCTCAGGGCATCGCTGACCGTCTGGTGGCTCTTGCGGCCCTTGATGTCCACCACAGCGCCGATGCCGCAGGCATCGTGCTCGAACTGAGGGTCATACAGGCCAAGAGGCGTGGCGTTTTCCGTAAATTGATCCATTGCCTTTCCCATCCTTATCTCTCAAAATATCCTCTGGGCCGCGGCACAATCCGCAGCCGATCTTACACAGAAAACAAAAAAGCGTTCCAGAAGGGCAAACTTCACCCTTCTGGAACGCCTTTGTTCCGTTAGCTTTATTATAATGATTCGTGAAGATTGTTCAAGTGGGAGGTGCAACAAACTTTAGTACACCAAAGCCCGCACTTCTTGTGCGCTTTGATGGAATGATGAACGCATTTCATCAAAACCTTGAAAAAACCGCCGCATCCGGCTGCCGGTCTGGGGCAGGGGATGCGGCGGTTTGCGTATGATTGCGGGGCGTTTCTGTCCTTAGTGCTTTGCGGCGCGCTGTTTGCGGTCGAAGAACCACCCGCATACCAACAGACCGATGCCAAAGATCAGAAGCACGGCAGCCAGCCAATCGGTGGTACCGGTCTGGATCAGGGTCACGGTCGTGGTGTTCTGCGTGGGCGTTTCCTCCGGCTGGGCCAACGACGCGGACGTGTCAGTCTGAGCCGGTTCCTCCGCAGGCAGCTCGCCGGGGGCCTCTGTTTCCTCGGTTTCCTCGGTTTCCTCGGTTTCCTCGGGGATCTCGGGTTCCTCAGGCTCCTCGGGGGTCTCCGGCCCCTCAGGCTCCTCGGGGATCTCCGGGTCTACGGGAACGACCGGAACATAGGGGGTGTCCGGGCTGTTCTTCAGGTTGGTAAAGACGACCTTGGCGGTGTCGTTCTGGGGCACAACGCCGGTCTCTGCAGGGTTGAGATTCAGCAGGGTCCAGCCGTCCTGAGCGGTTTCGGTGATGGTATAGCCGATGCCTGCGGGCAGGTTCGAGAGCGTGATGCTCTCGCCGCTTTTCAGGGTGAAGGATGCCTTGCCGTTTTTGAACGGGACACCGCACCATTTGTCGTCGATCGTGGTGATGGCATCATCATCCAGCGTGAGCTCAAAGGTGAACACGGTGTCATAGTCGCTCGGCAGCAGTTCACCGACCGTCTCTTTGCAGACGGTCAGGCTGCCGGTGCTGCCGTGTGCGGCCTTGAGGGACAGGGGGCCGGTGTAAGAAGCGACGGGTGCGACGAGAACCATGTGCAGATCCGCTTCGTCCCCGTGGGCGTTCCAGCGGGTGGTTTCATAGTCGTCGTACCAGCCGTCAATGAAATCATAGCAGTCCGGGTCGCCGTCCAGCGTCCAGCCTTTGCCGGTATCGCTAAAGGTGATGGTGGCACCGTCTGCGTTGTAGATGTCGTCACCAGAAAGCCTTGCGTGATTGTTGTACAGCTCTACATCGTCTGAAAGAATCGCAGTGCCAGAGTTCACAAGTCCGCCGCCTACAGAACCGGCATGGTTATAGCGTACACTGCCGGCCAGCAGGTTCAGCGTCGCATGCTCATCGTTTTGGATACCGCAGTTGCTGTTGTATTCCACCTGCAGATTGGCACCCTTTTCCACGGTGAAGAGATTGCAGTTGACGATACCGGACACCGTATTGTAGTTGGCAGTGACATTTGCACCGCTTTCTATCAGAAAAGCACCCTGCTTCAGATCACCCATCACTTGATTGTAGATGCCATGGGCACCGTTGTGGTTGGCGGTGACATTTGCACCGGACTCAATCGTCAGATAGGAATCGTAACTGTTGTAGATACCGAGCTTAGCATTGTTGTCCACTGAAACATTGGCACCATTCTGGATGTGCAGCTTACAGCTGTTCACGATGGCAGCCAGGCCCTTGTTCTGACATACGGAGACGTTTGCACCACTTTCAATGGTCAGGTCGGCGCCTGCATACACATACAAACCGCCAGAGCCGTAGCCCGGGTCATTTGTGCCGTTGCCGTCGCAGATGACCTGCGAACCGCCTTGGATCACGCCAATGCCGCCGACACCAAGGCCGGAACCGCCATTGTCGCGGATATCAAGGGTAGAACCGGAATCCACGTCAAGGCCATCAACGAAAACAGCGTAGCCATACCATGCGCCGGTGTTTCCGGTGGCGGTCAGGGTCGAGGATTCCATGGTCAGCTTACCGCCATAGCAGCCAATGCCGAAGCCGTAGCCATCAGGATCGGATTTGCCGTTGTCCATCACCACGACATTTGAACTGGACAGTGTGATGTCGATCGGATCGATCGTCATGGCCGCATGGGCACAGCCTGTGATCTCAAGATAAGAGTTGTTGATCTTGATCTCACGGTTCGGTTGTCCTTTAAATTCCGAGTCATCGGCGTAGATACCACTTGCACGATAATTAGAGACACCACGGATCACGGCGTATGATCCATCCAGATACAGGTTGCTCTTCTGATACAGATAGATGCCGCTGCCGCAGCTTCCATCCGGGATCAACGTAAAGTTGACGTTGTTCAGTCTCAGATTCGAGTTGCTGATCAGGTTGGCCGTTCCTCCTGCGCCACCTTCATGGGTATGAGTATGCGCATAGATATTCAGCGTAAGATCTTTAAACGTGATATCACTGTGCGATGCATACATACCGTTCTGGTTCAGCGTCAGCGTGTAGGTATTGCCGCCGGAAATGGTCAAGTTCTTACTATGGAACTCAAGGCCCGTATACCACTCAATGTCCTTCAGCAGGTCGATCTGATCACCATCCGTCGCGGCAGTGATTGCATCGTCCAGTGTGGAGTAGTAGTACGTATCGTCGATCTTGTCGATCTTGCACACAGGCGGGGTTGTGGTGCTGCCGTCGTCGTCCGCAGAGCCATCGTCATCCGTTTCCTCGTCAGGAGTTTTGGGGGTGAGATTCCCTGCGGGCAGGTCATCCGCTGGTGCTTCATCGTTGTCCGCATCCGCAAGGCTTTTCTCCGAGCCCGTCTCCAAAAGGTCGGGAACAGGAGGTTCCTGTTCCTGCAAATCATCAAGGGAGTAGGGAACGGTGGAAAGGTCACTCCAGTCCAGAATGGTGCCGTCCGAATCCGTGATGGTGGGGTCGGGGCTCAGTGCAAGTACACTCAGCGGCAGAACATGAAGCAGCAATCCGATGGTAAGTATCACTACGAACCATCTCTTTTTCATAATTTTTTCTCCTCCTCTTTCTAAAATATAGTACATTTTGTGTACTGCTAATATAGTAGCATCGGATGTTCAGAAATACAAGAGGTTCAAACGAATTTGAAACCGAAAGATCCAAATTTTTGAAACGGTGGGGAACCGCGCCGGAGTTTCTCCGGAAAATGATTCCTGCACAGGAGTGAAAACTTGTTCCTGCGCCGGAAATTCCCAGAAATTATGAAAAAGTTTCGACACAAGAAAAACTCCCGGGAAATCCCGGGAGCGTAGCAAAAACAAAGGAAGAAATTCCCTGCGGCGGCAGTCAGCGTCCCAGAATGGCCCGCAGGTCCTCTTCCGGGGTCGTAATGGCTTTCAGGTCATAGCGCCGCTGAAGTTCCTGCACGACCCCCGGAGAGAGAAAGGCCGGGAGGGTGGGGCCGAGGCGGATGTTCCGGATGCCCAAAGCCAGCAGGGCGATCAGGATGCAGACTGCCTTCTGCTCGAACCAGCAGAGCACCAGCGAGAGCGGCAGGTCGTTGACGGTGCAGCCGAAGGCATCGGCCAGAGCCAGTGCGATCCGGATGGCGCTGTATGCGTCGTTGCACTGGCCCACATCGAGGATGCGGGGCAGGCCAGTGCCGGGCACTGTGCCCAGAGGCAGATCGTTCAGCCGGAATTTTCCGCAGGCAAGGGTCAGAATGACCGTATCCGGCGGTGTCAGCTTGGCAAACTCGGTGTAATAACGGCGGGTGGGCCGGGTACCGTCGCAGCCGCCGACCAGAAAGAAGTGACGGATCTGCCCGCTTTTCACGGCCGCAACGATCTCATTGGCGTGGGAGAGCACAGCGCTCCGCGCAAAGCCGGTGGTGACCGTTTTGCCGCCGTTCATGCCCGGGATGAGGGTGTCCTCCGGGTAGCCGCCCAGCTCAAGCGCCTTGGCGATGACCGGCGAAAAATCCCGGTCCTCCCCGATGTGGGTGACGCCGGGATAGGAGACGACAGAGGTGGTGAATACCCGGTCGGCATAGCTGGGCCGGAGGGGCATGATGCAGTTGGTGGTGAAGAGCACCGGTGCAGGGATGTCCTCAAACTCCCGCTGCTGGTTCTGCCATGCGGTGCCAAAGTTGCCTTTCAGATGAGGAAAGCGCTTTTTCAGCTCCGGGTAGCCGTGGGCAGGCAGCATCTCGGAGTGGGTGTAGACATTGATGCCCTTGCCCTCGGTCTGCTCCAACAGGCACTTGGCGTCGTAGAGGTCGTGGCCGGAGATGACGATGAAAGGCCCTTTCTCGATGGTCAGGGACACCTCCACCGGCTCCGGGTCGCCAAACGCGCCGGTGTTGGCCTTGTCCAGCTCAGCCATGACCCGGTAGGCCATCCGCCCGGTGTCCTCCACCAGCTGGAAGAGCTTGTCCTTGTCCCGCTCCTGTGCGATGGCCCGCAGCGCCGTGCAGAAGAACAGATCGATCTCGCCGTCGGTGTAATCCAGCACCCGGGCGTGGTAAGAGTAGGCCGCCATGCCCCGCAGGCCGAACAGCACGAAGGACTTCAGGCTCTTGACGTCCGGGTCCGGCTCCTGCCACAGCTTTTCCATGTCGTAGTCACCCACCGGCGAAGGAGCGGGGCAGGCGGAAGCAAACGCCTCCTGTTTTGCCTTCCACACCTTGTCGGTGAGCTGGGCCACCGTCTCGGGGTCGAAGTTGACGTTGGTGATGGTGGTGAACAACCCTTCCAGCAACAACAGTGCCTGCGGCGGCTGGATGGGCTTGCCGATGTCCAGCAGCAGGGTGGCGAAACCGATGAGAGCACCGGTCAGCCTGTCCTGCGCGTCCGCCGTCTCAGCAGATTTGCCGCAGACGCCCGCTCTGCCCGTGCAGCCGACGCCGTGGGCTGCCTGCTCACATTGATAACAAAACATTTGCTCGTCCATGCAAAAACCTCTTTTCGTTTGATGAAAGGAGTATGAGCGGGGCGGCAGACGGTTATGCAGGCAGGCGGGGCAAACCAAAAAAAGCCGCACCCTCGCGGATGCGGCCCTTGCAGATCAGGAAAAGCTTAGTAGGTGATGCCCTGAGCCATCATGGCGGTAGCGACCTTCAGGAAGCCGGCGCAGTTTGCACCGACCATCAGGTTGCCCTCGGAGCCGGCGGCCACGGATGCATCGTAGGAAGCGTGGAAGATGCCCTCCATGATGCCCTTCAGCTTTGCGTCGACCTCTTCGAAGCTCCAGCTCAGACGCTCGGAGTTCTGGCTCATCTCCAGACCGGAGGTGGCCACGCCGCCGGCGTTGGCTGCCTTTGCGGGTCCGTACAGGATGCCGTTGGACAGGTAGACCTCAATGGCCTCGGGAGTGCTGGGCATGTTAGCGCCCTCGCAGACCACGGTGCAGCCGCCCTTCACCAGAGCCTCTGCGGACTCCTTGTTGATCTCGTTCTGGGTCGCGCAGGGCAGGGCGATGTCGCAGGGGACAGTCCAGACCTTGGAGCAGTCAGCAACATAGGTCGCATCCTTGTGGGTCTCGGCATACTCCTTGATCCGGCCGCGGCGGACTTCCTTCAGCTCCTTGACGTAAGCAAGATCAATGCCGTTGGGGTCGTAGACGTAGCCGTTGGAATCGGACATGGTAACGACCTTTGCGCCCAGAGACTGAGCCTTCTGGCAGGCATAGATGGCAACATTGCCGGAGCCGGAGATGACCACGGTCTTGCCCTCGAAGCTGTCGCTGCGCATGCACTTCAGAGCCTCAGCGGTGAAGTAGCACAGGCCGTAGCCGGTAGCCTCGGTACGGGCCAGAGAGCCGCCGAAGGTCAGGCCCTTGCCGGTGAGCATACCGCCCTGGAAGCTGTTGGTCAAGCGCTTGTACTGGCCGAACATGTAGCCGACCTCGCGGCCGCCGACACCGATATCACCGGCGGGGCAGTCCACGAACTGGCCGATGTGGCGGTACAGCTCGGTCATAAAGCTCTGGCAGAAGCGCATGACTTCCATGTCGCTCTTGCCGTGGGGGTCGAAGTCGGAGCCGCCCTTGCCGCCGCCCATGGGCAGGGTGGTCAGGCTGTTCTTGAAGATCTGCTCAAAGCCCAGGAACTTCAGGATGCCCTGGTTGACAGAGGGATGGAAGCGCAGGCCGCCCTTGTAGGGGCCGATGGCGCTGTTGAACTGGACGCGGTAGCCGCGGTTCACCTGGACCTTGCCCTGGTCATCGACCCAGGGTACACGGAAGGTGATGATGCGCTCAGGCTCGACCATGCGCTCGATGAGGCCGGCCTTCTCGTACTCGGGATGCTTCTCCACCACGGGCTGGATGCTCTCCAGCACCTCGCGGACAGCCTGCAGGAACTCAGGCTCATTGGCATTGCGCTGTGCAAGGCCATCGTAAACGCGCTTCAGGTATTCATTCGTCAGCATAATAGAATACTCCTTTTCCCATGATTTACAATCGCTCTGCCCACTATCACAGAACGCTTCACCATTATAAAGCATTGTGCGGCGATTTACAAGAGAGGAAATCGGAAAATGTTTCAGTGAAGCCAAAATAAAAATGAATCCGCTTCACAGCGTCAGTGCCCGGCAGCGCTGGGGATCTCCTGCAATTCAAAGCGGTATTCCTGCGCGGCATCGGGGTATTTTGCCTTATCCACGGGGCTGAGGAACATGGCAAGGGGCCGCAGCCAGAGCCCGCCGTCCCCGTAGAGCTTGCGGTAGACCACAAAGGGCTCCCCCGTTTCGGAATCGTTGGCAACGGCCTCTACCAGATAAAAGTCGCCCTTGAAGTGCCGGTATACCCGGCCGATCCTGAGTTCGTTCTGCATTTGGATTCTCCTTTACATTCCGGCCAAAATGGCATTCACGGCAGTCACAAAGGGCTCCATATCTTCAAACAGGACTTCGACGATGATGCTCCAGTTGATACCGTCGTAGTCATGCACCAGCCGGTGACGCAGCCCGGCGACCATATTCCAGGGCTGCTCCGGATAAGAGGCCTTGAACTCCGGACTGAGCTGGTAGACCTGTTCTCCGATGTTATAGAGCGGGGTCGTGACGGCCCACTGGGAAAACTCGTCCTCGAGCAGAAGCTCCGGCGTAATGCCGCGCTTGTGCATCTCGGATTTCAGGCTTTCCCATGTGGCAACGATCTTTTTCAGGCGCTCCTTGTCCGATCTCTTCATGCGATCTTGACCCCCTCCCGCATGATGCTTTCATAGAAGGGAGTGCCGGTGTTGACCTCCCGGATCTCAAAGGCATCCACGTCCTTCTGGGTGCGCTGGCGCAGCTCCTCCCCAAAAGCAAAGATGTCCCTTGGCCGGAAGTTGGCACCGCCCACCACGATCACATCGATATCCGAAGCGGCAGTGGCTTCTCCCCGGGCATAGGAGCCGAACAGCAGGGCGTACTCGGCGTGATATTTGTGCAGCAGCTCCCGGATGACCTGCTCGATCTCAGTGCGGGAAAGCGTGTTCATGCGGACACCTCCAATCGGAAATTCTCTACCAATATTGTACCATAGAATGCCGGAAATGCAAACAAAAATCCCCCGCAGGCGGCTGGCGCTGGCGGGGGACAGGTGCATGATTTACTTCTTCAGCAGCTTCTCGCAGGCATCGGCGGCACCCTCAAGGTACTGGCCGGGGTAGGCCTCGATCATGCCGGCATCAGAGCAGGCAGCCAGCTGGGGATCGATGGGGCACTTGGCCAGCACGGGCAGGCCGTGCTTTGCAGCCACCTCATCCACATGGCTCTCGCCGAACACGCTGATCTTCTTGCCGCAGTCGGGGCAGACGATGTAGCTCATGTTCTCCACGATGCCCAGCATGGGTACCTTCATCATCTCAGCCATGTTCACGGCCTTGGCCACGATCATGCTGACCAGCTCCTGGGGGCTGGCAACGACCACGATGCCGTCCACAGGCAGGCTCTGGAACACGGTCAGGGGCACGTCGCCGGTTCCCGGAGGCATGTCCACAAACAGGAAGTCTACGTCCTTCCAGACCACATCGGTCCAGAACTGCTTGACCGCACCGGCGATCACGGGGCCGCGCCACACAACGGGGTCCTCCTCGTTCTCGACCAGCAGGTTGATGCTCATCACATCAATGCCCATCCGGCTCTGGATAGGCCAGCAGCCCTTTTCATCGGCCATGGCACGGCCATGGATGCCGAACAGCTTGGGGATGGACGGGCCGGTGATGTCGGCATCCAGGATGCCGCAGTGGTAGCCCCGGCGGGCCATGGCGCAGGCCAGCAGGGCACTGGTCATGCTCTTGCCGACACCGCCTTTGCCCGAAACAACGCCGATGACCTTTTTCACGCTGCTGTTGGGGTTGGGGGCATCGTGCTCAGGTGCGGCGGTGCGGGAAGAACATGCTGCCCCGCAGGTGGAACAGTCATGGGTACATTCTTCGCTCATACTCTAACCTTTTCTCCTTTATCTTAATTAGACAGATCGTCTTGACCAACCCATATCATACCATAAAACCGGGTGGGAAACAACCCACAGGGGCGCTCATCTTCACAAGAGTGCATATTGCCCGGGAAAGACCGCATACACTGAACCGAACGCCTGTGCGGGGGAAGGAGGAAGACCATGGGGCAGAGCTATCTGAAAAACGCCGCCCTCCTGACTGGGGCGGATGTCCTGCTGCGGCTGGCCGGGATGGGCCTGCGCATCTATCTGGCCAACGCCCTGGGCGGCGAGGGGATGGGGCTGTACCAGCTGGTGCTGGCGGTCTACTCGCTCTTTGTCACGCTGGCAACGGCGGGGGTCTCGGTGGCGGCCACCCGGCTGATGGCTGAGGAATTGGCCCGGGGCCGGGCACAGGCGCGGGGGATGCTGGTGCGCCTGGCGGGCACGGGGCTGCTGCTGGGTGCGGCGGCCATGGCGGCGCAGTACGGGCTGGCCGGGGCCGCTGCCCGGTGGTGGCTGGGAGATGTGCGGGCAGCGGGCGCGCTGCGGGTGTCGGCCTTCGGGATGCCCTGGATGGCCCTCTCGGCTGTGCTGCGGGGGTTCTTTATCGCCCGGCGGCGGGTGGAGCCCAACGTGCTGAGCCAGCTGGTGGAGCAGAGCGTGCGGATCGGAATCATCTGGTACGCGCTGGAATGGGGGAACGCGCCGGACGTGAGCGCCCGCTGCACGGCGGTGCTGGCCGCCACGGCGGTGAGCGAAGCGGTGTCGGCCTGCATCCTGCTGCTGTTTTACCGTGGGGAGGCGGTGCGTGCGTTCGGCGCAGAAAAGGCCCGACGGCCTGCGGACCCTGCCCGGCGGCTCTGGGAGATCCTGTGGCCGGTGGAGGGCGGGCGGTGCCTTGCCAGCGCCCTGCACACGGCGGAGAACATGCTGGTGCCCGCTTGCCTGACGGTCTGCCTGCTGGATGCCGGGGGCCGCAGTGCCGCGGTGGCCCAGTACGGCAGCCTGAAGGGGATGGCCCTGCCTCTGCTCACCTTTCCCTTCGGGCTGCTGGGGAGCCTTTCGGTGCTGCTGATGCCTGAGATCACCCAGGCCCACATCCGGGGCGAGCGCGCCCGGCTGGGCTGCCTGCTGGACCGGATGCTCCGGCTGACGGGCTGCTTCTCGGCGCTGGCGGGGGCGCTGTTCTGGGTGTGGGGCGAGCCGCTGGCCCTGCTGCTCTACCACAGCCGGGAGGCCGGGTTCTATCTGCGGGTGCTGGGCCCGGCCATGCCGCTGATGTATCTGGAGAGCATGGTGGACGGTGCCATGAAGGGGATGGGGGAGCAGAAGGCCGTGTTCCGGTACAGCCTGTGGGACGCGGTGCTCCGCATTGCGGGGGTGCTGCTCCTCCTGCCCAGATGGGGGATGAAGGGCTTTTTGTGGGTGATCCTGCTGTCCAGTGCCTATACCTGCCAGATGAATACGGCCCGTCTGCTGCACGTCAGCGGGCTGAAGCCCAGGCTCTGGCGGTGGCTGGGGGCTCCGGCGCTGGCGGCACTGGTCTCAGCGGGGGCGGGCGAGGGCCTGCGCACTCTGCTGGCGGGGTGGCTGGGCAGCGGAAGCACGCCCACCCGGCTGGCGGCGCTCTGCGCGGGCGGCTTTGGCATGGCGGCAGTCTGCCTTGCCGTGCAGTGGCCGCTGGGGCTGGGCGAAGAGGTGCGGGCCATCCTGCGGACGGAAAAATCCCGCAGGGAGCGGCAGAAAAGCCCGGAGAATCGGAATTGTTCTGGACACAGGGGGGAGAATTGAGTATAATACAATGGATATTATGGCGGAACAGGCGCATGGGGCTTTGGACCCTGTGGCCGGCAACGCCGGGAAAAACGGGTGCGGACAGATCCCGCCCCGATGCAAAAGAGGATTTTTGTGAAGAAAACAGAGAAGCTTGTGCCGCAGGTGTTGCTGCGCCGGATGATCCTGGTGCTGCTGGACGCGGCCATCGTGATATTCAGCTTTTACTTTGCCCTGCTGCTCCGGGCCGACGGCGCGGTGGAGGCCAGCTGGTGGCCCCACAACCGTGCCCTGCTCTACCAGAATCTGCCCTGGATCGTGGCGCTCTACCTGCTCAGCTTTCTGGCGGGCGGGCTGTACCATGTGCTCTGGAAGTATGCCGGGGAGCGTGACCTCATCCGTCTGGGCGGCATGATCGCCGTGCCCACGGGGGTGGTCTATTTCGTGAACCATTTCTGCGTCCATGGTGTGCTGTTCGATTCTGCCAACGCCATGGCCGCTGTCCTCATCTTCCTGCTGGTGGGGGGCAGCCGTCTGGCATGGCGGCTCTTCCTGAACCATCCCATCGGCGAGCGGCTGCGGGGCGTGCCCAACAAGGACCCCAACCGCCCCGTGATGATCGTGGGCGCGGGCGAGGCCGGTGCCTGGGCCATCAATGTCTGCAAATCCAACAGCAGCTACGGCCATCCCGTTGTGGCGGTGGACGATGACCTGGTCAAGCAGGGACAGACCATCCACGGCGTTCCGGTCAAGGGCACGCTGGAGCAGATCCCCCAGCTCTGCACCCAGTACAACATCCACAACATCATCATTGCCATCCCCACCCTGCGGGGCAGCAGGCTGAACCATGTCATCGACCTCTGCGTTTCCACCCACTGCCCGGTGCAGATCCTGAGCGACCCCCAGCTGGTGGGCAGCAACGGCCCCCAGCAGGGCGCGTTCCGTGAGCTGAACACCGCCGATTTCCTCTCCCGTGACGAGGTCACGCTGGACAACGAGAAGATCTCCGGCTACCTCACCGGCAAGACCGTGCTGGTAACGGGCGGCGGCGGCTCCATTGGCAGTGAGCTCTGCCGTCAGGTGATGCGCTTCCGGCCCGGCAAGCTGCTGATCTTTGATATCTACGAGAACTGCGCCTACGAGCTGCTGATGGAGCTGCAGCAGAAGTACGGCCGCGACATCCCCGTGACCGTGCTGATCGGCTCCATCCGGGATAAAAAGCGGCTGGACGAGGTATTTGAGACCTACCACCCCACCGTGGTGTTCCATGCAGCGGCCCACAAGCATGTGCCGCTGATGGAGATCAGCCCTGCTGAGGCCGTGAAGAACAACGTGCTGGGCACCAAGAACCTGCTCACCAGCGCCAGCGAGCACGACGTGGAGCGGTTCGTCCAGCTTTCCACCGACAAGGCGGTCAACCCCACCAGCGTGATGGGCTGCACCAAGCGGATCTGTGAGATGCTCATCCAGACCTTTGCGGGCAACACCGACATGAAGTGCGTGGCGGTCCGCTTTGGCAACGTGCTGGGCAGCCACGGCAGCGTGATCCCGCTGTTCGAGGCTCAGATCAAGAAGGGCGGCCCCGTCACCCTGACCGACCCCAACATCGAGCGCTACTTTATGACCATTCCCGAGGCGGCCCAGCTGGTGCTGCAGGCGGGCGCGCTGGCCGAGGGCGGCAGCATCTATGTGCTGGACATGGGCGAGCCGGTCAAGATCATGGATCTGGCCAAGCAGCTCATCCGCTTTTACGGCTACGAGCCGGGCGTGAATATGGAGATCAAGATCGTTGGCCTGCGCCCGGGCGAGAAGCTCTACGAGGAGCTGATGATGGACGAGGAGCAGGGCAAGATGCGCCGCACCGAGCACAACAAGATCTTTGTGGCATCGCCCCGGGACATCGACCTGGCCGTGTTCTACCAGCAGCTGCAGGATCTTGCCGCTGCCGCCCAGCACAACGACGAGGGCGTGGTGGATCAGCTGGAAAAGATGATCCCCACCTTTACCCCCACCAGAAAGAACCTGAAGACCTGATGCTATTGCACCGGAAACTGCCGGTGACGCTATAAAAATGAGAGGGAAGTATATTATGGAAAAGAGACCGTTTCTGACCGAAGAGCAGGCCCAGGAGATCATCCAGGACGTGCCCACCCCGTTCCACGTCTACGACGAAAAGGGCATCCGTGAGAACGCCCGCCGCATCAACAAGGCCTTCAGCTGGAACAAGGGCTTCCGGGAGTATTTTGCCGTCAAGGCGCTGCCCAACCCCATCATCCTGCAGATCCTGAAGGAAGAGGGCTGCGGCGTGGACTGCTCCTCTCTGACCGAGCTGATGCTCAGCGAAGTGTGCGGCTTCAGCGGCAGCGACATCATGTTCTCCTCCAACCAGACCCCTGTGGAGGACATGAAGAAGGCATACGAGCTGGGCGCATACATCAACCTGGACGATGCCACCATGGTGGACTTCCTGGACCGTGTGGCCGGGATCCCCGAGAACATCTTCTGCCGCTACAACCCGGGCGGGACCTTCCAGCTGGGCGAGAGCGAGGAAGGCTTCCAGGTCATGGACAAGCCCGGCGACGCCAAGTACGGCATGACCGAGGAGCAGATGATCGACAGCTACAAGAAGCTGGCCGCAAAGGGTGCCAAGAACTTTGGCATCCACGCCTTCCTCGCCTCCAACACCATCTCTGACGCCTATTATCCTGAGCTGGCAGGCATCCTCTTCCAGCTGGCTGTCCGCGTCCAGAAGGCCACCGGCGTGCATATCGCCTACATCAACCTGTCCGGCGGTGTCGGCATCCCGTACCGCCCCGAGCAGACTGAAAACGACATCATGGCCATCGGCGAGGGCGTCCGCAAGAAGTTTGAAGAAATTCTCGTCCCCGCCGGCATGGGCGATGTCTCCATCTTCACCGAGATGGGCCGCTTCACCACCGGCCCCTACGGCGCTCTGGTGGCTACTGCCATCCACGAGAAGCACATCTATAAGGAATACATCGGTCTGGATGCCTGCGCGGCCAACCTGATGCGCCCCGCTATGTACGGCGCTTACCACCACATCACCGTGCTGGGCAAGGAAGACGCACCCCACGACCACAAGTATGATGTGGTCGGCGGTCTGTGCGAGAA
>OHQJ01000237.1_pt1 | contig 14208 bp, 10 predicted proteins | sample 1578081 | NCBI WGS metagenome assembly OHQJ01 (sample SAMEA3879545, study PRJEB24766) | human gut metagenome | biome: human-associated habitat; feature: feces | place: USA | collected 1985/1987
CCTTTGCTCTACGGACAAGGGAAATGCGCTGGTGACGGTGGTGCCGGAACAGATTCAGTCTCCATCCATGACGGCAGACTGGGAGGAAAAACTGCTGAAAATAGAACACGGCGAGTATGACAGCGATGCCTTTATGGGCGAAATCAGCAGCATGGTCAGCGGACTTGTTAAAACCTACGAGGCTGTAAAAGGAGCCGATGTGCTGATGCAGCCGGAACGCAAGGTCATTGGTTCCTGTCCCGCCTGCGGCAGTGATGTCTGCGAAACGGCAAAAGGATGGTTTTGCAGGGATAAGAGCTGTAAATTTGCGCTCTGGAAGGAAAACAGGTTTTTTCAGACACTGGGAAAGCAGATGACAGAGGAACTGGCAAAGCAACTGGTAAATCGGGGAAAAGCACGGCTTACCCATTGCTATTCCAGGAAGTCCAATCGTTACTATGACACAACCGTTCATGTAGAGACCGGCGAGGACGGTGCAGCAGCATTTAAGCTGGAGTTTGGAGGTAAAAAATGAGCATGAAAATGATGAATGCAGCTTATCTGGTGGATAATGTCGCTCTGCTTTCCTTGCAGGAAAAGCAGGACGGCGTGGAATTCCATTGTTTTGATATGGACAGCAAGGTGCAGATTGCCGAGGGACACATTGGCTGGGATGTGTTGGATAAACAGCCGTTTTCTACGCTGGAAGAAAGCGCGAGGGTGGCAGCACTCAAGGAGATTCCCCAGCTGGACGGTCTTACCGTTGCGCCGGTAGCCCCGGAGATGCTGGAGCAGATGCGCGGCGGCAGAAAAGTTCTTTGGCAGATGAAAAAGGCTGATCCTGAACTGGAGAATGCTAAAAATATCCGGTTTATCACCAGCAGCTACGAGGATCGGTTCAAAATTCCGGATGGCAGTGCGGTGGAGATTGAGTATCCGAATCGGAAGTTCTCAGCTCGCTGCGAATATATGGACGAATATCATCTGCGCCTTGGGTATGATGTTCTGCACATCTGTCAGCTGGCAGAAATGCTGGAACGCGGTGGCGGTACATGCCGCCCGGAGCCGCTGATTACGGAAGAATGCAGCGCATGGGATTTGGGAAGCAAGGGCTTTCTTGCCATTCAGACCTGTGAGGACGGTTACGACTATACCTTATATCATAAGGACTTCACGGAAATTGACGGTGGACAGATCGACAACCCGGAAATCAGCATGAATGCAGCCAGAGACCAGATTCTTTCGGATTATGGGTTCGGTGGCCGCACCATGACGCGGATTGACTATGATGAACTTTGTGATCGTGCAGAGGAAGCGGAAATCAGCAGACGGGAATCTGTGCTGGGTAAACTCTCGGATTTGTCTTCCAGAACGGATACGCCGGTGAAAGCTGCCAAGGCGAAGGAGGCAGAGCGATGAAATACAAGCTTACGAAAGCAGAGCAGGAAACCGTCATCAATTTTGATAATGAACTGGATACCGCCAGCATTTATACCCATGACAGCCGCCTGATTAAGAAGCTTTGGGAACTGCGAAAACAGTATCCGGAGCAGTTTATTTTGGAGCACCGGGAGCATGGGTCGGTCACTTATACGATTCCGAAACGCTGCGTCGGTATCCGACCGCCTTATAGTGAAAAGCGGCGGGAACAGCAGCGGCAGGAAGCAAAGGAAAACGGCCTGCCGTTTATGGAGAAGGGAGAAATGAACGATGGCAAGAATTGAAAAATGGGATGAAGTGCATGGAAATCAGGCACCGGACGAAAGAATGATGGCATTTCTCGACAGTGCTACCGACCAGTATGCGATTTTGCAGCTTCGCCGCAGCGAGGATACGGTATATGAACGCTTTTCGTCTATGCGCGAACTGGAACGGATGGGGCTGGAACCGGATATTGACCATTATGAAGTGGTTTATACGGCTCCGCTGCTTCCCTACAAGGATCAGAATACGATGTTGGAGGAACTGTATGCGAAATTCAATGTTTCCCATCCTGATGATTTTACTGGGCATAGTCTTTCTGTGTCTGACATCGTGGCTTTACGGCAGAATGGTGTTGTAAGCTGTCACTATGTGGATTCCATCGGCTTCCAGGAACTGCCCGGATTTTTGAAACCGGAGAATTATCTGAAAGCCGCAGAAATGGCAATGGAAGACGATTACGGTATGATTGACGGCGTGATCAATAACGGAAAGAAGGAAGAACCGGCGGAGAAAGCATCGGTTCTGGATCAGCTGAAGGAAAAGCAGGAGGCGGTGCCGCCTGCGCCGCCTCGCAGGTGCTGCGAAGAAAAGGAGTTATAAATGCGTTTTACGGATGAAGAATGGATGCTCATGATGCTTTACAGCCCTGGCACAAGGACAGGGCTGATCGAAGAGCTTCAGGTGATGCAGAAAAGTCTGACCGGAAGGGACAGAAACCTGCGCAGGTGGACGGCCTCGCTGCTTGCGAAACTGGCAGAGATGACAGATGCAGAATATGAGGCACTGGATTTGTATCCGGACGAATAAGGGAGAGGAGGAAAAAAGACAGATGATGACGAAAACGGCTTATTATATGCAGATGGCACAGGAAGCTGCGGCACAGATCACTGGCAGCAAAGAACAGTGGACAGCGTTTTTGACCACATCCGCACGGCTTTATAAGTATCCTTTTGCGGAACAGCTGATGATCTATAAGCAGAGACCAGAAGCGACGGCCTGTGCAGAGTACGATCTCTGGAATGATCGGATGAACCGCTATGTGAAGCGTGGCTCCAAGGGCATTGCTCTTTTGGACATGCGCGGCGAGCAGCCGAAACTGCGGTATGTATTTGATGTGGCAGATACCGGAGAACGGAAGAATTCCCGACCGGTACAGCTCTGGAAAATGAATGCGGAGCATGAGCAGCCAATCATTCGCGCACTGGATGCAGCATTTGATGTTCCTGCCGGTGCTGGGTCTCTGGAAAATCATATCATGGAAGCGGCAGAACGCCTTGCAAGGGATTACTGGGAGGAAAACCGCAGGCAGATCAGTGACATCGTTGCAGATTCCTATCTGGAAGGATATGATGAACTCAACATCGGAGCTTCCTTTAAGAGAGCTGCCGCTGTCAGCATCGCATATTCCGTCTTTACCCGGACGGTGGGCAATGCAGATGACTATTTTGAGCACGAGGATTTTCTGGACATCTTTGATTTTAATACGCAGGCTGCCGCCAATGTGCTGGGAACTGCGGTCAGCGAAATGTCCAGCCAGATCTTCCGGGAAATTGAACGCACGATCCGAACCTATGAAAGAGATAAGCAGGCAGAAAGGAGCCAAAACTATGATGGAGCTGAATTACACGAAGAACGGCGATTACCTGATTCCGGACATCCAGTTGTCGGTGCAGGAACAGAAGCCCCTGGGCAAGTACGGGAGGATGCGCAGAGCGTTTCTGCAGGAGAACAACACGCTGCTGTACAATCACCTGATCCTGACCGAGATGCTGTACCCGTACCTGTGGGAGATTCAGGAGACCGCGACCGCACGGATGGAGCAGATGATGGCGGATCTTCTGAAAGCGAATCCGGCACCGGACAAGAAATTGAACCAGATGGCCTGGGTGCAGCACATGAACATGCTGAAAGCGCAGGCAGAGGAAGTCATTCTGACGGAACTTATCAACAGTTAAACCTCATGAGTCTGTTTCAGTCCGAAGCAGAGCAGATTCAGAAAATTGATGCGGCGGCAGAAAATGCAGCCAAAGAAGCGGAGAGCGAAAAGCCCTCCGCTTTTGTCATTTCTGAGGATGAAATCGACCGGATGCTGCGGACAGGCTCCAATTTTGAAGGCGGAAAGATCCGTATTTATGCGCTGTATCAGCAGCAAGGGGACGCAAAAGAACGAGCTGCATTCTTGAAAGCGGAATACGGTCTCGGTGGCCACAGCTATACCTTTATGGATGGCAGTCGTGGTTTTGCAGATTATGACGGAAGAGGTATTCTGCTTCGCAATTATGGCCATGATCGGGAAGTGCGACTCACATGGTCGGCGGTGGATAAGCGATTAGACCGGCTTGTGGAAAATGATCAGTACCTGACCGCGCTGGAAATGGAAGAGTATCGGAAGCTGGAGCAGGAATACGGCGCGCCGCTTCCTATGCCGACTGCCGCCCATGTGTTTCCGCCAACGCCACCGGAACGCTACGATACCGGAAATGAGCATGTGGACAACATGCTGAATACGGCTGCGAATGTCTATGCCCGGAGTGAACTGGCGGCACCACAGCGGTTTACCGTGATGGAGACAGACGATGGTTATGCGGTCTGGGATGATATTCAGGACGGCATTCATGTGGAGCCGGATGGTGTCAGCGAAGAGTTTACCAGCGAATGGGAGGCAGAGACCTACCGCCAGCAGTTGATTGAAAAAGTTCAGGAACGGGAAGCAAAAGACTGGCTCTATGTTGAACAGAGCAAGCAGAATTTGCAGCAGGACATTCCATTCCCAGATGTGGAATCCGAAGAAGTAACGGAATCGGCTCACGCAGAGACAGATCCTCTGGTACTGGAAATGCAGGAACACGCCAGCGAACTTTCCAGAGAGTCTGGCTATGCACCGGATGAACGGTTTGTGGTCACAATGACCGGCAAGAACTTTCCGGATTCTAAAGATGCGTTTGCCATCTGGGATTATGTCAAAGAAGAGTATTACGGATATTCGGACGGAAAAGTGCAGACATTTGCCGATTATGTGAGTGCATCAGAGGCGTTGCAGGAGATTCGCGGCAGGAACATGGAGGCTGAAAAAGAGCCTGCAACTGTGCAGCCAGAACCCGCAGCTCCGGTGCAGCCGGATTATCGCGTTGGCGATACGCTGTATCTGGACGGAAAGGCATTTACGATTGAAAAAGTCGGGCTTTTCGATGTGGAACTTCGGGACCCGGATTCCGTGTATCCGATCTTCCGCTCGGAAAGCAAGGAAAATCTGGCAAGAATTTTGGGGCATGAGGAAAATGTTCACCTGCACAATCTGGTGGTTGATCTGAATTCTGGAAAAAAAGAAGCGTTCCGGGCAGGGCATGAAACAAAACATGCGGAGAACTACCGCATCAACAGCTTTCACCTCGGCGAAGGCAGTCCTAAGCAGAAATTCCGTGCCAACATGGATGCCATCTACACGCTGAAAGCCTTAGAAAATCAGCATAGGGATGCGACACCGGAGGAACAGGAAACGCTGGCCAATTATGTCGGCTGGGGTGGGCTGGCAGATGCCTTTGACGCAGAGAAAACTGCCTGGACAGGCGAATATAAGGAGCTGAAAGCAGCTCTTACAGAAGAAGAATATGCCGCAGCCAGAGCTTCGACTCTGAATGCGCATTACACCAGTCCTACCGTGATCCGTGCAATCTATGAGGCATTGGACGGTATGGGATTTGAGAAAGGCAACATTCTGGAACCGTCGATGGGTGTCGGCAACTTCTTCGGTATGCTGCCGGATTCCATGCTGGGAAGCAGACTGTATGGTGTGGAACTGGATTCCATCACCGGTCGTATTGCGCAAAAGCTGTATCCGCAGGCAGAAATCAAGGTGGCAGGCTTTGAAACCACCGACCGGCGCGACTTCTATGATCTGGCCGTGGGCAATGTGCCCTTTGGCAACTACCGTGTCAGCGATAAGCCCTATGATAAACTCGGATTTTCTATCCACAACTATTTCTTTGCCAAGGCATTGGATCAGGTTCGTCCCGGTGGCATCGTGGCCTTTGTTACCAGCCGCTACACGATGGATTCCAAGAATCCGGACGCGCGAAAGTATCTGGCGCAACGGGCAGAACTGCTGGGAGCCATTCGACTTCCCAACAACGCATTCCGTGCCAATGCCGGTACAGATGTAGTGTCGGATATCATTTTTCTGCAAAAGAGAGACCATCCAATTGATATCGAACCGGATTGGGTGCATCTGGGGCTGACATCGGAGGGTATTACCCTCAACAGCTATTTTGTTGACCACCCGGAAATGGTGCTGGGTGAGATTACAACTGAAAGTACCCAGTACGGCAAGGAAGAATGTACGGTCATTCCGATTCCGGATGAGGATCTGGGAGACCAGCTGCATGAGGCTGTGCAGCATATCGGCGGTCACTATGAAGCGCAGGAGCTGGCACCGGAGGAAGAACTGTCCTTGCAGGGCGAAACCATTCCGGCAGACCCCAATGTAAAGAACTTCTCCTATGCGGTGGTGGATGGGGATGTCTACTTCCGTGAGAACAGCATCATGCGAAAGGCTGACCTATCTGCGACAGCCACCGGCAGGATCAAGGGCATGGTGGAGCTTCGTACCATTGTGCAGGAACTGATCGACTATCAGTTGAACGATTATCCGGAGGACGCGATTGCCCAGAAACAGCGGGAACTGAATGTAGCCTATGACCGATTCGCCGATCAGTATGGGCTTATCAACTCCCGTGCAAATGCGCAGGCTTTTTCAGAAGATTCGTCTTATTATCTGCTCTGCTCTCTGGAAAATGTAGATGAAAACGGCAGGCTGGAATCCAAGGCGGATATGTTCACCAAACGGACGATTCGACCGGAACGGGCTGTTACCAGCGTAGATACTCCGGCAGAGGCTCTGGCAATCTCCATCGGAGAGCGCGGCAAAGTGGATTTGCCCTATATGGCGGAGCTTTTAGGTACACCGGGAGAATTTGAAAAAATCCAGCAGGAACTGCATGGTGTCATTTTCAAAGACCCGATGACGCAGGGCAGCGAGGAAACCGGCTGGGTGACGGCTGATGAATATCTGTCCGGCAATGTCCGGGAAAAACTCCGCGTGGCAGAACTGGCTGCGGCTTCTGACCCTGCCTTTGCGGTAAACACGGAATATTTGAAGAAAGCACAGCCGAAAGACCTGGATGCGTCGGAGATTGATGTGCGCCTTGGTGCCACATGGGTCAATCGGGATTATATCCAGCAGTTTATGGAAGAAACCTTTGAACCGCCGTTCTATCTGCGCAGAAATATTGAAGTGAAATTCTCTCCCATGACGGCAGAATGGCAAATTACCGGCAAGAGTACACCGAGCCGGAATGATGTTCATGCCTATATGACCTACGGCACCAGCCGTGCCAATGCCTACCGAATTCTGGAGGATACGCTGAATCTGCGGGATATTCGTATTTACGATACCGTGGAGGATGCAGACGGCAAGCAGAAGCGGGTTCTGAATAAAAAGGAGACCACCCTCGCCCAGCAGAAACAGCAGGCCATTAAGGATGCGTTTCAGAACTGGGTGTGGAAAGACCCTTATCGCCGCGCGGAACTTGTGGAAAAGTATAACGAGCTGTTCAACAGCACTCGTCCCCGTGAGTATGATGGTTCTCATATCCGCTTTGGCGGCATGAATCCGGAAATCCGGCTGCGGGAACACCAGCAGAATGCCATTGCTCATGTGCTGTACGGCGGCAATACGCTGCTGGCCCACGAAGTGGGTGCCGGTAAGACTTTCGAGATGGCCGCTTCTGCTATGGAGGCAAAACGGCTGGGACTGTGCCAGAAATCCATGTTTGTCGTTCCGAATCATCTGACCCTTCAGTGGGCAAACGAGTTTCTGCGTCTGTATCCGAGTGCAAAATTGCTGGTGGCAAGCAAAAAGGACTTTGAAACTGCCCGCAGAAAGAAGTTCTGCGCACGAATTGCCACTGGCGATTACGATGCAGTCATCATCGGGCATTCCCAGTTTGAGAAAATCCCGGTGTCCGCAGAACGGCAGGAGCGGATTTTGACTGCCCAGATTGATGAAATTGAAAACGCCATTGCCGAGATGAAATCCCAGAATGGTGAACGTTTTTCCATCAAACAGATGGAAAAGACCCGGAAAGGATTGGAGGCGAGATTGGAGAAACTCCGGGCGACCGACCGTAAGGACGATGTGATTACCTTTGAGCAGCTGGGCGTAGACCGGCTGTTCGTAGACGAGGCGCACGCGTTCAAGAACCTGTTCCTCTACACAAAAATGCGCAATGTCGCAGGCTTGTCCACTTCGGAAGCGCAGAAATCTTCGGATATGTTTATGAAGTGCCGCTATATGGATGAATTGACCGGCGGGCGTGGCGTTATCTTTGCAACCGGCACCCCGGTCAGCAACAGCATGACGGAGCTTTACACTATGATGCGGTATCTCCAGTACGGCACGTTGCAGCAGAAAGGGCTGACTCATTTCGACAGCTGGGCTTCTACTTTCGGTGAGACCACGACGGCCATTGAGCTGGCACCGGAAGGAACCGGATATCGGGCAAGAACAAGATTTGCAAAGTTCTTCAACCTGCCGGAGCTGATGAATATGTTCAAGGAAGTGGCAGATATCAAGACTTCCGATCAGCTGCATCTGCCGGTGCCGGAGGCAAAATTTGAAACCGTGGTGGTGCAGCCTTCGGAGCATCAGCAGGCGATGGTGGCGGAGCTTTCGGAACGGGCGGCGGCTGTGCATTCCGGTGTGGTAGACCCGTCGGTCGATAACATGCTGAAAATCACATTGGATGGCAGAAAGCTGGGACTGGATCAGCGATTGATGAATCCGCTCCTGCCGGATGACCCAAATAGCAAGCTCAACGCCTGTGTGCGGAATGTGCTTCGGATTTATGAGGAAGGACAGTCGGATAAGCTGACCCAGTTGCTGTTCTGCGACCTCAGCACGCCGAAGAACGATGGAACCTTCAATGTCTATGAGGATATCCGCGCCAAACTAATTCAGTCCGGTGTGCCGGAAGAAGAAATCGCATTTATTCATGATGCCGATACCGAGGCAAAAAAGAAGGATCTGTTTGCCAAAGTCCGTACTGGACAGGTGCGGGTGTTGTTAGGTTCGACACAGAAGATGGGCGCAGGCACGAACGTGCAGGACAGGCTGGTGGCCGTGCATCATCTGGATGTGGGCTGGCGGCCTGCGGACATGACCCAGCGAAATGGTCGTATCATCCGTCAGGGAAACCGAAACAAAGAAGTGCAGGTTTATCAGTATGTGACGGAAGGAACTTTTGATGCCTACCTCTATCAGACACTGGAGAATAAGCAGAAATTTATCAGCCAGATAATGACCAGCAAATCTCCGGTACGTTCCTGTGATGATGTAGATGAGCAGGCTCTTTCCTATGCAGAGATCAAGGCACTTTGTGCCGGAGACCCGCAAATCAAGGAGAAAATGGACTTGGATGTAGATGTTGCAAGGCTGAAAGTATTGAAGGCGGATCATCAGAGCCAGCAGTACCGATTGGAAGATAAATTGATGAAATATTTCCCTGCGGAGATTGAGAAAACGCAAGGGTTCATCAAGGGCTTTCAGTCGGATATTCGGACGGTGGCGGCACATCCGCTGCCGGAAGAGGGGTTCTGCGGTATGGAGGTGAATGGCACACAATTTACTGAAAAAGCCGAGGCCGGTGAAGCAATTCTTGCGGTCTGTAAAGCCAATCAGAGTTTGGAGCCGGTGCCGCTTGGCAGCTATCGCGGTTTCAAGATGGAGTTGTCATATGACAGCTTCCAGAAAGAGTATCAGGTGCTGCTGAAAGGCGAGATGACCCACCGGGTGCCCATCGGCACCAGTGCTGCGGGTAATATCCAGCGTTTGGATAATGCTCTTGCCGGGATTCCTGCAAGGCTGGAGAAGGCGGAACAGCAGCTGGACAATCTTAGGAGCCAGCAGGAAGCTGCGCAGGCCGAGCTTGGAAAGCCGTTCCCCCAGGAGGCAGAACTGGCGGAAAAGAGTGCAAGACTGGCAGAACTGGACGCACTGCTGAATATGGATGACCGTGAAAATGATGATCCAGACCGTGAGAGAACAACGGAAAAGCCGTCTGTCCTGGCAGAGCTGCGTGACCGTGCAGGGCGCATTCCGCCGATGACACATCGAAATGATGAGGAGGTGGCACTATGAGTGTTCGGGAACACTGGATCAATGTCCGGGTAAACCCGGAAGAGCTGGCGAGGATTCGTGAAAAGCAGAAAGAATTGGGGATTCGGAATACCGGTGCCTATATGAGAAAAATGGCGATGGACGGGTACTGCGTAAATCTTGATTTGTCGGATGTGGCGCAGGTATCCACACTTCTTCGCCGATGCAGCAACAACCTGAACCAGTACGCAAAACGCGCCAATGAATCTGGAAGCATCTATGCGGAGGATATCCGGGATTTGCAGAAGCGACTGGATGAACTCTGGGAGATGCAAAAGCTGATCTTAAAGAGGCTTTCTGGTATTCGATGACGGTGCAAACGTGCGGAATTTCTATTGCACATGGCACAGATGAAACAGTCTGTGTCATTACATATTTTTTGCAGGTCTTCCTGTTGACATCGTGGTGTTTGGCAAGCGGGTACAGTAAAATGAAGATGAAAAGAAAAACGAAGGGGTGAAATCCATGAAGATCGTATGTTTTTTGTTGAAGCTGATGCTGAAAATCCTGTTGCTGCCAGTTGCGTTTCTGCTGCGATTTCTATGCTTTATCTGGAATCTGCTGATGCAGCTATCCCTGTGGGTGCTTTCGCCGATCATGCTGTTCGTTTTTGGCTGCGGCATCTATTCGGTGGTTCGGGCGAGCTGGACGGATGTGTTCCTGCTGACCCTGATTGAGATGGGGCTGTTCGCAGCTGCGGTTGGTGCGGGCGGCATCATGGAACTGATGGAACAGCTGTGTGAGCGTGTAGAGGATGTTTTGGCAATTTGAGTTCAGGAGGGATTCGATGGATATTCAGTTTATGAAAGATTATTATGATTTACGGTACGAGGAAACAGATGGAGAGAATCATTTTGTGGAAGAGACTGCTTATCAGGAAAAACAGTCTGAGCAATCGAAGATGGAAGACCAGCTGATGGAAATGGTGGGCGGCAGCGAATCTAATGTGTGGAAGCTGTACGAAAGCATTATGTGCGTCTATTTCGATATGGAAGAAATCATCAAGCAGGCCGTTTATTTGCAGGGAGCTTATGACCGGGAACGGATGTTAAAATGAGAATAGTAGATTGGTGAGAGCTGCCTTCGGGTAGCTCTTTTTAGATGGAGGAATATGAAAATGGCGGCTACAAGACTAATTGCGCTGCATATCAATAAAGGAAAGACGGTAGCGCAGTGTCTGGCTGACCGTACTGATTATTCTGAGAATGCAGCAAAGACGGAAGATGGAAAATATATCAGCGCGTATGCCTGTGACGCAAAGACCTGTGATGAAGAATTTCTGCTTTCTAAACGGCAGTATGAGCATATCACCGGTAGAACCCAGGCGCATGATGTGATTGCATATCAGATTCGGCAATCCTTTAAGCCCGGAGAGATCACGCCGGAGGAGGCGAATAAGGTTGGGTATGAGACGGCCATGCGATTCACCAAGGGAAAACACGCATTTATCGTGGCTACCCATGTTGATCGTGCGCACATTCATAACCATATTATTTTTAATTCAACTACATTAGACTGCACCAGAAAATTCCGAGATTTTCGCTTATCCGGTCTTGCGCTGGCAAGGCTCAGTGATATCGTCTGCCTGGAACACCGGTTGTCGGTCATTGTCCGAAAGCCCTACGGGGAGCGGAAGAAGAGAACGGAATACCCGGAGAAAAAGTCGCAGCGGGATGAAATCTGTGAGGCCATTGATGCAGCATTGGAAAGAAAGCCAAAAGACTTCCAGGAACTGATTGGAATTTTGCAGGAAGCAGGGTACGAGTATAAAGATGGAAAACAGCCTGCCCTGCGGGGGAAAGGCCACGCCAGATTTGCTCGTTTCCGTTCTCTTGGTAAAGGATATTCGGTTGAAGAACTCTGTGGAGTGATTGCCGGGAATGCGGTTCACAAAAGCAAATTTGCAGAGAAAACCCGCACAAGCGCACGGTCAGCACAGGTGCATCAGAAGGCGGAGCTGTCGTTCCTGATTGATGTCCGTGCCAAAATGCAGGCAGGCAAAGGCGCAGGATATGCGCGTTGGGCGAAAGTCTTTAATCTGAAGCAGATGGCAAAAGCCATGATGTTCATGGAGGAGCATGGAATCAAGAGTTATGCAGAGCTGAAAGAAAAAGCAGATGAAATTTCTGAAAAATGCGATGCGCTGCTGGAATCTGTAAAGGCAGATGAGGCACGGATGTCGGAAGTGTCGGTGCTGCGGAAGCATCTAATCAATTATGCCAAGACAAAAGATGTTTTTGCCGCGTATAAAGCATCCGGCTACAATCAGGAGTTCTATGAAGCGCATCGGGATACGCTGGCCTTACGCAGCGCAGCGAAAAAGGCGTTTGATGCTTATAAGAAAGAGAATGGCTCTGACAAAAAGCTCCCGCGCATCAGCGAGCTGAACGCAGAGTATGCGATGCTCCTGGAACGAAAGAAAAGCTCCTATGCAGAGTACCGCAAGACCAAATCGGAAATGCAGGATTGGCTTGTGGCGCAGAAGATTGTGCAGGAAATCCTGAAAGAGGACGAACAGAAGAAAGAGCAGCTGCATGAGCAGAAAGTTCGGCAGGAAGAAGAAAATAGACAAAGCAGTCGATGATGGATTGTCCGGTGCAGTGTGGGTGTAATGCTCATGCTGCACCGGGCTTTTTTGTGTGAAAAAATATTTATGATGATGTTGCTTATTGATTGCTCTTGACTTGAATTTTGCATCTCAACATAAAAGAAGTTATAATACAGATAGAAAGTTAAATTGATGAATGGGAGGTATGCTTCGTGCCCCTACAGATCATTAGGAACGATATTACAAAAATGAGCGTTGATGCAATCGTCAATGCGGCTAACACGTCTCTTTTGGGCGGAGGCGGTGTGGACGGCTGCATTCATCGTGCCGCCGGACCGGAGCTGCTTGCAGAATGCAGTACGCTGCATGGCTGCGAAACCGGCAACGCAAAAATCACAAAGGGATACCGCTTGCCCTGCAAATATGCGATCCATGCAGTTGGTCCACGTTGGCGGGATGGCAAGCATCGGGAGCAGGAGCTTCTGGAATCCTGCTATCGGACATCGTTGAACTTGGCAAAAGAAAATGGCTGTCAGTCGGTGGCATTTCCGCTGATTTCCTCCGGCATTTACGGCTATCCGAAAGACCAGGCTCTGAAGGTTGCAGTCGATACCATCAGCACATTCCTGCTGGAGAATGAGATGATGGTCTACATTGTTATCTTTGATCGGAAGGCATATCAGATTAGCGGAAAACTTTTTGCTGATATCGCGGCGTACATAGATGACCGGTATGTGGATGAACATACCGACAGCCGAGTAGAACAGAGACGGCGGCTCGAAGCGTTGTCAGAGGAATCCTGCTTTGAAGCTGCACCTGTCCCGCTGCCGTCCGAAGCAATCTGTAAATCTTGCAGCAGTCAATCCTTGAAAGAGGCACTGGGACAGATTGATGAGAGCTTTTCGGAAATGTTGCTGCGGAAGATTGACGAAAGCGGCATGACGGATGCCCAGTGTTACAAGAAGGCAAACATTGACCGGAAACTCTTCTCGAAGATCCGTTCGGATAAATTCTATAAGCCATCCAAACCTACGGTGCTGGCATTTGCCCTGGCTTTGGAACTGCCGCTTGCCCAGATGCAGGAGATGCTCGGCAAGGCAGGGTTTACCCTTTCCCATTCGAGCAAATTCGATATCATTGTAGAATATTTTGTCGAACGAGGAAACTACAATGTGTATGAAATCAATGAGGCTCTGTTTGCTTTTGACCAGAGCCTGATCGGAGCATAAGGACAAAGAAATGTCGCTTTCCATGCGACCACTCCACAAAAGAAAATCGCTATACTATGGCTGTAAGGTACAAAAACCGAGCAGCCATTTTCTTTTGGGAGGATAAGCATATGAGAAAGAATTTAACAGAGATCGTTTTTATCTTAGACCGTAGCGGTTCCATGAGCGGATTGGAACGGGATACCATTGGCGGATTCAATTCCATGATTGAGCAGCAGAAAAAAGCAGAGGGCGAAGCACTGATCTCAACGGTGCTGTTTGACAATGTGAGCGAAGTCCTGCATGACCGTGTAAATGTAAGGGACATCCGACTGATGACTGACCGTGATTACACGGTTCGCGGATGCACAGCACTCTTAGATGCCATCGGCGGTGCGATTCATCACATTGGAAATGTTCATAAGTACGCAAGACCGGAGGATGTGCCGGAACACACCATGTTTGTAATCACTACGGACGGAATGGAAAATGCCAGCCGCCGGTACAACAGCGAAAAAGTGAAGCAGATGATCGAGCGGCAGAAAGCGAAATATGGT
>OHQJ01000247.1_pt1 | contig 13812 bp, 9 predicted proteins | sample 1578081 | NCBI WGS metagenome assembly OHQJ01 (sample SAMEA3879545, study PRJEB24766) | human gut metagenome | biome: human-associated habitat; feature: feces | place: USA | collected 1985/1987
TTCGGGAGAGAAGCGGTCCGACAGATGCCCGCCCGCGAGATTACCCACCAGCATTCCCAGCCCCGCGACCATCATCACGGCTGTCATCGCCTGCCCGGGGATGCCCGCCACACGCGTCATGGTCGGAGTCACGTAGCTGTACCAGCAGAAAACACCTCCATTGGCCAGCAGCGTAGCCAACAGAATCAGCCAGGGAGCCCGCGAACCGAGGAACCGGAATTGCCCCTTCAATCCCGTATCGGGCAGCGCCGGCAGGGCAGGCACCCAGCGGGCGATCAGCAGCAGAGCCATAATTCCCCACAGCCCGACCATCCCGAAAGCCAGCCGCCACGAAAGATAGCTGCCCAAATAGGTACCCAACGGCACACAGAACAGGTTGGCGACAGTCATCCCGAGGATCATGATAGACACGGCCTGGGTTTTGTGTCCCGGATCGGCCACCCGCTCCGCAACGATCGAACCTACGCCGAAGAAAGCCCCGTGAGGCAGGCCCGACACGAACCGCATCGCCAAGAGCATCCAAAAGTCGGGCGCCAGCGAAGCGCAGACGTTACCCAGGACAATAAGAGCGGCAAGAGCGAGCAGAATCCCCTTCAACGCCCGCTTACGTGCGATGAGCACCGTCGCGGGAGCCCCGACGCAAACCCCGATGGCATAGGCCGAAATCAGGTCCCCGGCCCGGGGGATGGAAACGCCTAAATCCCTCGCCACATCGGGCAGAATCCCCATCATGACGAACTCGGCCATACCGAGAGCCAACGTGCCGAAAGCCAGGGCGATCAAACTCTTTTTCATAAATCGACTCTTTTTACCGACGGCTCCGCACTCCGGAGTACGGAATCTCTTTCGCAACTTTCGCATTCTTCGGACCGCTCCGCAGCTCGACAATACGGCGCGTCCGAAGCACGGTCTTTTGATTCGGAGAACAAAAATAGCGCATATCTTCCCCTCTTCCGCCTAAAACGAAAGAATTTCTCACCGACCTGACAAACCGGCCCTCCCGGATTCTCCCTAACGGGATGAATCCGGGAGGGCCGATTATATCCTATCCGAAAGCCCAAAGAGAGCCGTATGACTGAGATCAATACCCCAGCCAGTGAAGCCACTCGAGCGCTTCGGGCGTCAGCTTGTCATCGCGGTCCACCCAGGTTCCGGACTCGATGAGCAACTTTTTATACTCCTCGATACGGCGCGTGATCGGAAAATCGGGTCGCGGCAGCGCACTCTTCTCCGCACGCTCCGAAGGGCGAATCGTCCGGTCGAAAACCTCCCGAAGCGCCGGGCGCCGGTGTCCCTCCCACTTGAAATCTTCGAGAAAAAGAGCCTGCGTCTCCGGAATCTTATCCATCGGGAAAATCGAATAGACCGGCTGATTGCGGTAGGTAATGCCTTCGACCGTATTGTTGTCGATATAGTAGGTAGCCGCACCGCTTTGGATGGACATCAACCCCACCGGTTCGGGCGAATCGTCCTCCTGCATATAATAGATGGTCTGCACGTTACCGTCCACGTCGTTGCGATAGATCTTGTTATTGCGGAAATAGGCAGTAATCAGCTTGCCCGTCACCTGGTTGTAAGTCATCGTGTCGATCTCGCTCGACATAACCGGACGGCCGACGAATTCCGCTTTCTGGAGTTTGGAGTTTTCGGTATAGATCTTCATCACGTCCGAAGTGATCTGGTTGTCCTGATTCCAAAGCACGGGATCGATATAGAGCAGGATCATCGAGTCCGTGGAAACGGCCACCAGGGAATCGCAGACCGCCTGGAAGTCGTTGCGGAAGATCTTTACCCGGCGATACCCCTTGACCAACCGGTAGAGGGAATCTCCAGCAGGTGCAGCGATCGAATCCCCCCGCAAAGAGTCCGCTGCCGCAACCCCGGCCTTGAGCGAATCGAGCTGCATGGAATCGCGTCCCAGCGAATCCGCAGCAAGAGAGTCCCGGAACAAAGAATCCAACGCGGCAAAAGCCCTGGCCTCCCGCAGGGAGTCGGCGACCAGCGAATCGAGAGCCGACGCCGGAAGCTTGCCTTTCAGGATCGCCTTCCCGGTTTTGGCACGCCGCTTGGCCCAGATTTTCTCCATACGTTCGGCGCGGCGCTCCAGGTTCTTTCTGCGCAATGCCTCCTCCTTCTGTTTCGCAGCGTCGAGCTTGGCAGTAGCCCGAGCCTGACGTGCTTTGGCGATCTGCGCCAGCTTCTCCTTGCGGGCCGCTGCCGCCTGCGCCTTTTTCACGGACGCTATGCTGTCGGCCTGTGCCCGCAATTGAGCTTTCAAGCTGTCGGCCTGGGCTTTCCGCTCCCGCTTGGAAAGAATATGCACGGAAGAATCCGCAGGAAGCGATTTTGGACCGGCCTGCGCAAGGCTGTCGGAAAAAAGCGTATCCACCGCAGAAACGGCGGCCACGGAATCGGCAGGGGTCATTCCGCCCCCCACCCGATCAAGGCTGTCGGAAAGAAGCGTATCTATTGCTGGGGCGGCATCCAGAGAATCGCCCCCCGTTCCTCCTTTTTCAGCCGGAACAGCCGCTATGGGTTCTGCAGCGGAACCAGAACCGGCATCCGCAGTTTCGGACGAGGTTTCGACGGCTCCGGCCGCAGCCTGCGGAGCAGCGGCATCCGCCTGCGATCCATCCTGCGAGGCTTTTGGATCCGCAGCACTCGGTTTCGCAGCCAGTGAATCCACAGACGATCCCCCCTTAGAGCCGGCCAGAGAATCTGCCGCCTTTGCCTTCACCTTCGCCAACGAATCGGCACGTGCCTGCTCGCTCTTCGAGATCGTATAAAGAAACATCGAATCGGCACACATATAGAGCGAATCGCTCTGACTCGTATCGTAGCTGACCACCGAAGGTCGCTGCGTGAGCAGAGCATTGCCCGGCTCCTTCCAATATTCGCCGTAATCGCCGAAAGCGAGCACTTTGTGCTCGGCGTCGTCGATCTGGATATTCCGGAACAAAAGAGCATGCCCGGACTCCCGGTAATAGTCGAGGCTGTCGCTCCACAGCTCCTGCTTTTCGGTCATCACATACCCGTTGCGAGTCAGCACGTAAAGCTCGCGCGGCTTTTCGTAACGTCCCCGGTCGGCATAAATGTAATCGCCGCCTTCGTTCCAGATGTTGGTTCGCTCGAAGAAATGAGCCTGGTCGGTATCCGTATCGTACACCACCGAATCGCCCTTGAGTTCGTACTTGTCGTTGCGCATCTCGACACGATCCACACAGATAATCTGGTGCGTATCGGCATAATAGTAGCCCCGGTCGGATTCGAGGTGATTCTCGCGGTTGGTCAGCATACCGCCTCCGCTGAAAGTACCAATATTGTCCAGCGTATTGAACCGGAAATCATAAGTATAGAGCGTCGCATCCCCATCGACGACCTTCACCAGCGGAGCATAGACCCGCGCCTCGTTGATCTCACCGTTGTAGTCGGCCCGGTCGCCGTAAATGTATGTCTCTTTTTTATTGATCAGTACGTTGCCGAAGCACTCGATGCGCTTGTCGTTGTAGCGGATCGCGCTGTCGCAGGTAATGACCGCCCCGTTGTGCTGGGCCGCGAAATGCCCTACGAGCACTGTCGCGGTCGTATCGCCGTAAGGAATGGGATATCCCCGGTCGGCGACGAAATCGACCACCTTGTTCGACTCGGGGTCCTGGGCCGGAGCACCCGGAGCCGACGGGGTATGAACACCCGCAACGGGAACGGCCAGCGGCCTGTTCCCCGCGAGGATCACACCTCCGGCGACACCTGCGACCAGCAGTGCGCACACTATTTTTCGCAATCCCTTCGGCATCGGACGATCTCTATTTTACCCAGTTCTTATTTTCGAACTCTCCGTCCCGAAATTCGGGATCGATATAAATGTACATGCCCTCGATCTTCTTGTCGAGCCACTCCTTGAACACTTTTTCGCGTTTGGCGTTCAGCGCCAGCTGTTCGACGCGAATATAGTCCTCGTTGAGCGAAACCTTGTGCGGAGGGATCACCTTCACGAGCTTGACGATCTTGCTGAGCTGGTTGCCCATCCAGTCTTCGGTCTGATAGGCGTCGGAAATTTCGCCCTCCTTAAGATTGCGCAGGGCATTGTAGTCGTCGAGGCTCTTGCCACCGGCCCGGCCGAAATCCTCCTTCAGAAAGCGTGTTTCGGTCGCACCAGCCTCATAGTAATGCGCCGCCTCCAGCAAATCGTGGTTGGTCACCACGCCGCCGTTCATCTTCGAATTATCGTCGTCGGAAAACTTCCGGGCCGCCTCCTCGAAAGTAATCGAATCCTTACGGATCAGGTTTGCGATACTGTCCAGCATACGGGCCGGAGCCGCCAGCTCCTCGAGCGTATAGGAGGGTCGCAACACGATATGACGCGCATGGTACATACGCCCCTTCTGGTCGATCAACTGAATCAGGTGATAACCGTATTGCGTTTCGACGACCTCGGAAACCTGCCCCGGCTTCAGATCGGCCAATGCGTCCGCAAACTGCCGCACGAACCCGTCCAAAGGCTGGGGGTCCAGTTCGCCGCCGCTGATAGCCGAACCGTCCATCGAATACATGCGGGCCATGATGTCGAAACGGGTCTGCCCCTTGATGATGCGCTCGCGCATATCCAGCAACCGCTCCTTGGTGCGCTGCTTGGCCTCCTTGATCGACGCCGGGAAACGGGTGATCTGGGCATAAACGTACTGTTCGGGGATAGTCGGCAGACTGTCCGGATCGGTCTTCTTGTAGTAACGCTCCACCTCGCCGGGAATCACCTTGATTTTCCCTACTACGGAACTCTGCATAGCCTGGGCGTATGCCTGCTCCTCGTAACGCTGACGCAGCATTTCGCGCACGTTGAAGATCGGCATATGCTGTTTGGTTTCGAGCGCGGCGATAGAACCCGCATCGTCGATGAGCGCCTGCAAATGGGCTTCCACCCGCTGTGCGATGCCCGAATAGCTGACATCCACCGAATCGATGAGCGCCTGATTGAACAGCAGCTTCTGCATCAGCAGTTGTTCGAGCGCTTCGTCGTGGGTATCGCGATCCGAAGTGTAACCCTGCTGGCGGCGCTGTTCCACCAGCTCGCCCGCATATTCGTCCACCTCCGACCAGAGGATCGACGATCCGCCGACGACGGCCACCACGCGGTCCAGCATCACCTGCCGCTTCTGGGCGGCCCCTGCAAAAATCGCCAGCACCAACGCTGCGCAAAACAGAATCTTCTTGCTCATCAGTTCTCTATTTTTTCTTCTTCATGGATCTTCACTCTCCCCTCCTCGACCGCTTTTCGGTAAACCTCCTCGTCGTAGGCCCGAATGATCTCGTTCTGCCGCTGGTTGTAGAGGATGCGGCGCACGATCGCCTCGCTGCGCTCCAGCGGTTCGGGATCGCCCGGACGAAGCACGTCGCTTATTTCGAAATAGTAGCGCGAATGACCGTCGCTCATCTCCTGTACGGCCCGCGAGGAGAGCAGGGCGTCGTAACTCTGGTTGCGCAATGTGGGCAGATAGCCCAGAAACTCGGAGAAGGTCACCCACGAAGAGGAGAAATCGTTCAGTACGAAATTGTTCTTGGTACAGATGTCGGCGAACTCTTGCTGCCGGGATGAGCCGGGCTGCGTCATCAACTTGCGCAGCTTCGGCGCCTGCCGGTTGTTGGCGTCGAAGCGAACGATCCGCCCCTTGACCAGGGTTTGATTGACCTTGAAATCCGACGCGTGTTCACGGTGATAGGCAGCAATCTGATCGGCGGTAACGAGCGTATCGATGCGCTCCTCGATCAGATGCTGGTCGAACTTACGGATCAACAACGCCTGGCGGTACTCCTCGACCAGCGAATCGATGTCCTGCTCGGCATCGGAGAAAAGTTCTTCGGCCTCGTGCAATTTAAGCTGTTTGTGCACCCACTTTTCGACATAACGGTTTACGAAAGCCACGCTGTCCTCGCCGACCACTCCCTTCGGAATCGCAGCCTTAACCTCTCGCGCGTACAATTTTCTACCGGCAGCCTCGGCCAACACGACCCGACCTCCGCCCCAATAGCGGGGCACTTCCTGGCACCCTACCGCAAGTACGAGCAGCAGAACAGCTCCTATTTTGGCACAAAAACTCATAACTACAAGGGACAAAGATAATGAAAGCCGAGAGCCTAACCAAATTTATTTGAGTTAAGCCGAGGCGCATCCTATCGTCTAAAAAAGATACTTTTTACCCGAACCTAACGTACCGTGCATCCCGAATATTACATTACGCCCTAATTTATCGTATCGAAAAAACCGGATGCTCCGGTGCAGATAATCCGGGGAAAACCGGCACAGACAATACTTCTGCATGATACCCGCCGACGATCCCGCTCCTGCGGTACGCCGCAAAATAGCCCCCGACCGTCACAACAGGTTACCGGATCGTATTTTTATCCAACTTTTTCACCCGGGCCAGCAAACGGTAGATCATATAGCCCGATGCGGCGAAAAGCACGAGCGCAACGACGTAAACGATCGTATAAAGTGTATCGCTGCCGATAACCGAACGTATCGTGGCCCCGTCCAGTCCGACCATAATCAACAGGAAAGCCGCGCCGTTGTTCATGGCATGGAGCAGAACGACCGAAAAGATCGAATTGGTCTCGATGTAGATGAAACCCAGGATCAGGCCCATCACGAAAGCATTGACCGCCAGCGCCGGATGTCCGTGCAACACGGCGAAGAACGCCGACGAGAGGAACAAAGCCGCTACGACGCCGTACTTGGCCCGCACCGACTCGAGAATGATGCCCCGACAGAGGAACTCTTCCAACAGAGGAGCCATAACCACCAGCGTAATGATCGCCCAGAAGCCCCGGCCGTAAACTGCGGACGAAGGCATCGGAAGCAGCTCCACCACCGGTTCGATGACGATACCGGCAGCCAGCATCATCACCAGTCCCCAAAGCAGCAGAACCGGATTGAGGCCCCGCGCCGAAAAGCGCAGCGTCTTGCGCGTTCCGTGCCGCAAGCGGCGATAGAACAGCGTGAAAAGAATCATCAGTCCCATCGTCACCAGGTAGGTGAAAGCCGTAAAACGCGCCAGAGCGTCCTGTTGTTCGGGCGTCGGAGCGACGTTGCCGCGCAACAAGTCCCAGTCCGGAAAATCGAACCCGGCGAGACGGGCGGCAAGCAGTCCGACGAATTGCAGCAAATACCAGATTCCTACCAGAGCCAACAGGTCGATAAGGGTCGGAAATCGGTATTTATGAGCCGGTTGCGGCGTTTGTCCCCGATCGGATGTTCCGGGAGTATCCCCAACAGGAGCTTGCGGACGGACATCGGACGGAGTCGTGGAATCGGTATGTGCCATAGCTTCTATGTTTTATCTTCGGTATAAAGACCTGTTTTACGCTTCGAAGATAGGCATTTTTCAGGTATCGTTATGGTTTTTCCCGATAAAATTCGTATTTTTGGCCGATTATAACCCGTTAAAATCAGCAAACATGGCAAAGGTCATCGCATTGGCCAATCAGAAAGGCGGCGTGGGCAAGACGACCACGGCCATCAACCTCTCGGCGTCGCTCGCGCTGCTGGGCAAGAAAGTTCTCCTGCTGGACGCCGATCCGCAGGCCAACGCCACGTCGGGACTGGGCTTCGATATCAACCTGGAGGGCATTTACGAGTGCATCACCGGAGCGAAGACGGCGGCCGACGTAATCCTCCAAAGCCCGGACGTAAAGAACCTCTGGCTGCTCCCCTCGTCGATCGACCTGGTGGCCGCCGACACCGAGCTACCGAAGATGGAGAACGGACACCACGTGATCCGCCGCATCGTGGAGAGCGTGCGCGACCGTTACGACTATATCCTGATCGACTGCTCCCCCTCGCTGGGCTATACGACGGTGAATATCCTTACGGCCGCAGACACGGTGCTGATTCCCGTACAGTGCGAATACCTCGCGCTCGAAGGGCTCTCGAAGCTGCTCAACACCATCCGCATCGTCAAGAACGGACTGAACCCGGCGCTCGAAATCGAAGGCTTCGTGCTGACGATGTACATGCGCAACCGCCTCAACAACCAGGTGGTGAACGAAGTTCGCAACCACTTCGGAGAGCTGGCCTTCGACACAATAATTCAACGCAATATCCGTTTAGGAGAAGCCCCCTCGCACGGAAAACCCGTCATCTTGTACGATGCTTCCGCCGTCGGGTCGGCTAATTACCTCACGTTGGCCAAGGAGCTCCTGAAACGCAACCGCAAAAGCAATCAAAAAGCAAAATAGCATTATGAAACAGAAGGGATTAGGACGCGGTCTGGACGCCATTTTCGGGAGCGAACACCTGGATGCCAGGCTCAAACCGATGACCGAAATGGCGGAGATCTCCGTTTCGGCGATCTTCCCCAACCCCATGAGCCAGATGACCGAAATCGACATTGCGGAAATCATTCCCAACCCCACGCAGCCGCGTACGCAATTCGACGAAGAGGCCCTCGACGAGCTGGCCGACTCGATCCGCACGCTGGGCGTAATCCAACCCATCACGGTCAAACGCACCGACGACGGACGCTACCTGATTATCAGCGGCGAACGCCGCTGGCGGGCCGCCCGCAAAGCCGGACTGGAGTCCCTGCCCGCCTATATCCGCGAAGTGGACGACGAGAACCTGCATGCTATGGCCCTGGTGGAGAACATCCAGCGCGAAGACCTCAACGCCATCGAAATCGCCCTGGGAATGCAGCGGCTGATCGACGAATGCAACCTCACGCAAGAGGCGCTCTCGGAAAAGGTCGGCAAAAAACGCTCGACGGTGTCGAACTACATGCGCCTTTTGAAACTGCCCAACGAAGTACAACTCGCCCTCAAGGAGGGGCTTATCTCGATGGGACACGCCAAAGCGATCGCCGGAGCTCCCGAAGAGTTGCAACTGCGCCTGCTCAAAAAGTGCATCCGCAAGGGACTCTCCGTGCGCCAGATCGAGGAACTGGTCCGCGCACTGACCGACCCTGCGGCAAAACCCGCAGCTCCGGCCGAAGACGAGGAGTATCCCGAATCGTATGCGCGGCTGGTGGAGCAGCTCGAAAAATTCTTCTCACAGGAGATCAGCATCAAACGCTCGAAAAACGGCGGCGGTCGTGATCGACTTCTCGGACGACCGGGACATCGACCGCTTCATCGAAAAATTCGAGAAAAGAGGCGCTTCCGCCGAAATCCGCAACAATAAATAGATGAAACACACCCGGGGATATATCCGTCTGTTGGTGCTTTTCGCCTTTCTCGCATTGTGCGGAGCAGGCGAAGCATCGGCCCAGGTTCCATTGGACCGTTACCGTAGCGCGAAAACTTTCGTGCGCAGCGGTCTGATGCCCAAACCGGACAGCCTGGCCAAAAACCATCTTACGGACTCTCTGCTACTGATGCGGGTGGACTCTCTGCTTCAGGACAGTACCCTGCGCGATTCGCTGCTGCGTTCGGGCATCGATTCGCTGCGGCTCCGGGATTCGCTGGCTGCGAGACTGCGCCCGCAATTCGTCCCCGACTCGGCCCTGCTTCTGAAAACCGACTCCCTGCCCGCAGCACTCGGAGCGCCCGACTCGCTCGCAGGCCGAAAAGACCTCCGCCCCCGGCGCGATACCATCTCGCTGTCGGGCGTAAGTTGGATCTCGCTGGTAGCGCCCGGTTTCGGACAGATCTACAACAAGCAATATTGGAAGCTGCCGATCCTCTACGGAACGGTAGGTGCGGGACTGACCCTCTTCTTCCACGAAAACAACACCTACAAACCTCTCAAACGACAATACAACGCCCTGCTGGAAAACGGTACGGCCCGCACGGAGGAGTTGGACGACGTACAGTCCCGTATGATCCGCAGCAATACGCGCAGGCAGATCTATCTCGGGCTTACGGTCGCCTCCTACCTTTACTTCCTGGGCGATGCGGCGGTCAACTACCGCTACGACGCCTCCCCCGTAAAGAAAGCCACGACACTGGCCACGATCTTCCCCGGTGCCGGACAAGTCTATAACAAAAGTTACTGGAAACTGCCTTTCGTCGTAGGCGGACTGGCAACCACGATCTATACCATCGACTGGAACAATCGCGGCTACAAGCGTTTCAAGAAAGCCTACTCCGATCGTAGCGCCTACGACAAAGCCCTGGAAGAGCACCAGAAAGACCCGGAGCACCATCCCGACCCGCCTGTAGCCAAGGGCGAATTCGGTACTAAGTACTCAGCGGAATTTCTCAAAAACCTCAAGGACAATTACCGCCGCAACCGCGACTTATGTATCATCATCACTGCCGGACTTTACGTGCTGCAAATCATCGACGCCCATGTGGACGCTCATCTGAAAAGTTACGACATTTCGGACGATTTAAGCGTAGAGTTCACGCCGGCGGTGAATTACGTCTATTCCCCGACCGTCGGCGGACACCGCCCGACTTTCGGATTCAACTTCAACCTGAATTTCTGATTCCATCATGAGAAAGATCCTCGCCTGCACCCTCTTTCTTTCGATCCTCCTCGGCTGCGCGACCGCAACCGCCCAGAGCCGCAAAGAGCGCCGTGCCAAGAGAAAAGCCAAGACCGAAAAGCAGGCTTCGAAATCGACCCATACTCCCGTTTCGGTCAAACCGGAGAAAACAGTGACAGAAAAAACGACCGTACAGCAAACGGAGCCTTACTGTCCGGAACTGAATCGCAATCTCACCCCGGCCCAGATCGACTCGCTCGTGGCTCTCTGGCGGGAAAAGCAGACTCTGCAATCCTACGATACGTTTTTCAACGACTACATCGACATCGACAGCCTCGCTTCCTCGAGTGACACGACCCCCGATTCAGTCTATGCCAACCGCCTGCGGGCACTCGTATCACCGGTGCAACTCCCCTTCAATCCGATCGTCAAAAACTACATCCGCCGTTACGTCGATACCCGTTACGGGACAATCAACCGGGTGTTGAGCCTCTCACGCTACTATTTCCCGCTGATCGAGGAAGAGCTCATCAAGGCCGACCTGCCCGTCGAGCTGCGTGCCCTGCCGATCATCGAATCGGCTCTCTCGACCACGGCCACCTCTCCGATGGGTGCTGTCGGACTGTGGCAATTCATGCCCGCGACAGGCAAAAGTTACGGACTGGAGATCAATTCGTTCGTCGATGAACGTCGGGACCCGGTGCAAGCGACCCGCGCCGCCTGCCGTTATCTGAAGGACCTTTACAGCATCTACCACGACTGGACACTCGCCATCGCCGCCTACAACTGCGGCCCGGGCAACGTAAACAAAGCCCTGGCCCGCGCCGGCGGAGGGACGACCTTCTGGGACATCTACGAATACCTGCCCCGCGAAACTCGCGGGTATGTACCGGCCTTCGTCGGAGCCTCCTATGCCTATGCCTACCACCAGCAGCACGGTATCCAGAGCGAAAACCCGCCCATGCCGCTGGCGACCGATACGATCCGCGTCACCCGCCTGCTCCACCTGGGACAAGTAGCCTCGACACTCGACATTCCCATCGAAACTTTGCGGACACTCAATCCGCAATACAAAATGGACATCATCCCGGCTACGATCAAAAGCTACACGCTGGTACTCCCCCAGCACTACCTCTGCCAGTACATCGCCAGCGAAGAGGAGATTCACCGGAAGGACTCCACCTATCTGAAAGAGTACATCAATCCGGCCAACATCGAAAAGAAGAAACTCGCGGACGCCACCCCCGCATACACCACCTACACGGTCAAGCGAGGCGATACGCTGGGTGCGATCGCCCGCCGTTACAGAACCACTACGGCACAAATCATGAAGCTGAACAAGCTGAAAAACGCCAACAAGCTGCGGGAAGGCCAACGGCTCAGGATCCCGATCCGCCGATAATCTTCGTCCGATGAACACATCGACCGATACCATCGTCGCTCCCGCCACCGCTTCGGGCGGAGCCATCGCCGTCATCCGATTGAGCGGTCCCGAAGCCATCGCCTGCTGCGACCGCATCTTTCGGGGGCGCAAACCGCTGGCCGAAGCCGCCGGGCACACCCTGCACTACGGCGAAGTCATAGACGGGGACAGAACGATCGACGACGTAGTCGCGGCCATCTATCGTGCACCGCACTCCTACACGGGCGAAGATGCCGTCGAGCTATCGTGTCACGGATCGCCCTACATCGTCTCCGAAATCATCGCACTCCTGCTTCGCTCCGGCGCTCGTATGGCGCAACCGGGCGAATTTACCATTCGGGCCTTCCTCGCAGGCCGGATGGACCTCGCGCAGGCCGAAGCCGTCGCCGATCTGATCGCCTCCGATTCCCGGGCTTCGCACGCCATGGCCTCGACCCAGATGCGGGGCGGATATTCGGCGGCACTGGGTGCGTTGCGCGACGAACTGCTGCAACTGGCCTCGCTCCTCGAACTCGAACTCGACTTTTCGGAAGAAGACGTTCAATTCGCCGACCGTGCACGCCTGCGGGAGATGATGCACCGCATCGAAAGCGAAATCACCCGCCTGACGGACTCGTTCAGACTCGGCAACACCATCAAAAAAGGGGTGGCTGTCGCTATTGTCGGAGAACCCAACGTCGGCAAAAGCACCCTTCTGAACCGTCTGCTGGGCGAAGAGCGGGCCCTGGTATCCGACATCGCAGGCACCACACGCGACACGATCGAAGAGACGCTCAATATTGACGGCGTTCTGTTCCGCTTCATCGACACCGCCGGGCTGCACGATACCGCCGACCGCCTGGAACAGATGGGCATCGACCGCACGCAGGAGATGATCCGCCGCGCACAAATCGTACTTCAGGTCGTCGATGCGACCTGCCCGATACCTCCCGCCATACAGATTACGTCCGAACAGACTCGCTTGCTCATCGTCAATAAATGCGACAGCCCGGATGCACGTATCACCGAATCGAAGGTATCCTCCGGCTGCGGGATCGAATATAGAGTATCGTCGGCAAACCCCGACACTCTTTTCATCTCGGCAAAAACCGGCGAAGGAATCGAACGGCTCCTTGCCAGACTCCGCGCGACTTTCGACACCGGAAGCATCTACGACGGCGATCCCGTCATCTCGAACAGCCGCCATCTGGAGGCCCTGCGCCAAGCCCTCGACGCCCTGCACCGAGCCCTCACGGCCCTCGATGACGATCGTTCGGCCGACCTCTTAAGCGAAGACATCCGCCAGGTCATCCACCACCTGGGCACCATCACAGGCGAAATCACCAACGACGATATTCTCAGCCAAATATTCTCGAAATTCTGCATCGGAAAGTAACCCAAGAAAACAAACGCAAAGGAATATCAAAATAAAATTCATAGATTCAGTTATTTACAAATAAACAATAGACTTTTACTTCGACTTCATTTTATCGTTCGAGGTGTAAAATTTGCCGCTTATTTACAACAATCAGCAATCGAGGTGTAAAAAAGTGTAAAGCAAAAGATAATCAAATAATTATACACTTTTCTTCAGTGCCTTTGTTTTAGAGAAAAAGTAGAATAAGGTAATGTTAAACGAGGTTTCGGTTTCCAAATCGTTACCTCGTTTCTTTCGCTCTATTATTCATAGAAACGTGATTTTCAGTTTCTTGCATCGTTATTCATCTTGACATACGACTCTGCTGAAATTATTTTTGCAACCCTAAAAAGCAGAGTTTATGCGCAGCACGTTCAAGGTTCTGTTCTACCTGAAAAGGAACAAGGAAAAAACACAGTCGGTGGTTCCCCTCATGGGCCGCATCACAGTCAACGGTACTATTTCGCAGTTCAGTGCGAAGCTCTCGGTTCCGGAGCGTTTGTGGGAAGTCCGCGGGGGCCGCGCCAAGGGCCGGAGTCTCGAATCCGACCGCATCAACCGCCATCTGGACGAGA
>OHQJ01000253.1_pt1 | contig 13509 bp, 10 predicted proteins | sample 1578081 | NCBI WGS metagenome assembly OHQJ01 (sample SAMEA3879545, study PRJEB24766) | human gut metagenome | biome: human-associated habitat; feature: feces | place: USA | collected 1985/1987
CGTCCTTGCCCTCTCAGGCGCTTCGCGCCAGCTCTCCCAAAGGGAGAGCCTTTTAAGATGAAAGGTGTTTCGCAATATGTCCAAAAAATCTCTCGAAATTTTGGAAGATAAATCTAAAATCATTCTCACACAAGGTTGGAAAACTGTGCTATAATCATAGTTATGGATGAGGCCGGGGCTGCGCTGCCCTGACCGAAAATAATGAAGAAGGAGGCGAGCCTTATGGCACAGTTCCGCTCCAAGCCCTTTGGTGTGACCCAAAACGGTGATAAGGTGGATGAATACATCATCTCCAATCCCGGTGGACTTGAGATCAGCGTGCTGAACTATGGCTGTGTGATCAAAAATCTCTTCGTCCCTACAAAAACGGGTATGGTGGATGTGGTTGTCGGACACGACACCCTCGCCGACTATGAGGCGGATTTCAACTCATCCGGCAGCACCTGCTGCGGTGCGTTCGTGGGCCGGTACGCCAACCGCATTGAAAATGCGGAATTTTCTCTCAGCGGCAAGACCTACAAGCTGGAAGCCAACAATGGCAAAAATCACCTGCACGGCACCTTCCCCCGCAAAATTTACGATGTGAAGATGTTCGGCGATACCCTTTTGATGGAGACCGAAAGCCCGGCGGGCGAAGACGGTTTCCCCGGAAATCTGAAGGTCAGTGTGCGGTATATCCTCACGCCGGACAACACCCTGCGGATGGACTACCGTGTGTCCACCGACGAGGACACCATCATCAACCTGACCAACCACACCTACTTCAACCTCGACGGCGGCGGCAATGTGCTGGGCCAGAAGCTCCGCATTTACGCTTCCAACTACCTCGAGGGCAACAACGAGACCTGCCCCACGGGCAAGATCCTGCCCGTGGACGGTACGCCGATGGACTTCCGCACCGGAAAGCCTCTGGGACGCGACCTCGACACCGGCTTCTACCAGACCACCATGGCGGGCGGCGGCTTCGACCACTGCTATGTCCTCGACCGGCCCCGGGGTGCCAGCCAGAGCCTCTGCGCCTGGGCGTCCAGCGACAAGACCGGCATCAGCATGAAGATGTACACCACCCAGCCGGGCATCCAGCTCTACACCGGCAACTTCCTGCAGAACTGCCCCTCCCCCGGCAAGGGCGGCGTCCCGCTGGAAAAGTACGGCGGCTTTGCCCTTGAGACCCAGCACTTCCCCTGCAGCCCCTCTCACCCGGAGTTCCCGACGACGGTGCTGCGGGCAGGCAAAGTCTTCCGGGCCAACACTACGCTCCGCTTCTTCACCGGCCGTCAGTGCGGCCGTTTGTAAGCAAATATCAGCCGCAGCAAAGGGCAGCTCTCTTGCGGGAGCTGCCCTTTGCTGTTTTTTGCGTGTCCTCTCCATGCCTTGCGGACTAAAAATCTTTGCAGTTCATCAGACTGACTGAAAAGATGCAACAAAAATACATTTTCATAAAAAAGCCGGTACTTGATTCTCTGTGCAAAAAGCGGTATCCTTTAAGCAGACAGAGCACAAGGGCTCTGTGCAAAGCAACATCTGGAACAAGAGAGGTACTGGACATGGCTATTTTGGTTTCCGGCGGCGCAGGCTACATCGGCAGCCACACCTGCATCGAGCTCCTGAATGCCGGCTACGACGTTGTCGTGGCGGACAATTACTACAATGCATCCCCTGTGGTCCTCGACCGCGTCAAGCAGATCACCGGCAAGGACTTCCGCTTCTATCAGGCCGATATGACCAAACACGAGGATGTGGAGAAGATCTTCGCCGAGTGTCCCGACATCACGGCGGTCATCCAGTTCGCAGCCTATAAGGCCGTCGGCGAGAGCGTGTCCAAGCCCATCGAATACTACTACAATAACCTCAACTGCACGCTGGTCATCCTGGATGTGATGCGCAGGCACAACTGCCACAACTTCGTGTTCAGCTCCTCCGCCACCGTCTACGGCGACCCCGCCAGTGTGCCGATCACCGAGGATTTCCCCGTGGGTGCCACCACCAACCCCTACGGCACCACCAAGGCCTTTACCGAGCGCATCCTGACCGATGTCTGCAAGGCTGACCCCACCCTGAACGTAGCTCTGCTGCGCTACTTCAACCCCATCGGCGCCCACAAGTCCGGCCTCATCGGCGAGGACCCCAACGGCATCCCCAACAACCTCATGCCCTACATCGCCAAGGTGGCTGTGGGCAAGCTGGAAAAGGTCCATGTCTTCGGCAATGACTACCCCACTCCCGACGGCACCGGCGTCCGCGACTACATCCATGTCGTGGACCTGGCCCGCGGCCATGTCTGCGCCATCAAGAAGCTGCAGACCAACTGCGGCCTGTTCATCTGCAATCTGGGCACCGGCCACGGCTACAGCGTGCTGGATGTCATCCATGCCTTTGAGAAGGCCTGCGGCAAGCAGATCCCCTATGTGATCGATCCCCGCCGCCCCGGCGATATCGCCGAGTGCTATGCCGACCCCACCAAGGCCAAGAATGAGCTGGGCTGGGTGGCTGAGTACGGCATCGAGGAGATGTGTGCCGACAGCTGGAACTGGCAGAAGAACAACCCCGACGGCTACCACACCGTGAAGTAAACAGAACTGTTCTCAAAACGCACCTTTGAACGTGAAAATTCAGGGGTGCGTTTTCTTTTGCCCGGAAATCTGCCGGAACAGGAGAAAGATTTCTACAAAAAACAGCGGGGACAGGCGAGAATTTTTGCCGCTTCCTGCCTTGACAATGCCTTTGAGTTAGCTTATATTAAGACTGTTCACATACACTAACATTTTGTCGAAGGAAAGGCATCTGCCATGACATTAAAGGAACTGAAGATCGGCGAAAGTGCCGTGATCGATACAGTGGGCGGAACGGGAGAACTCCGCCAGCATTTTCTGGATATGGGGCTGATTCCCGGCGAGAAGGTCACGCTGGTGAAATTTGCCCCCATGGGAGACCCCATGGAGCTGCAGATCCACGGCTATGAGCTGACCCTGCGGCTGGACGATGCGGCACGGATCGAGATCACCCCGGCGGAAGCACCCGCAGCAGCTCCGGCACGGAAGGCTGGCCGGATGGTGGAGCACCCGGGCCTGGGCGAGGGCGGCCGCTACCACACCAAAAAGGGCGAACACCCGCTGCCGGAGGGAACGGTGCTGACGTTTGCGCTGGCCGGAAATCAAAACTGCGGCAAAACGACCCTGTTCAACCAGCTCACCGGCTCCAACCAGCATGTGGGCAACTTTCCGGGCGTGACAGTGGACCGCAAGAGCGGTGCCATCCGGGAATATCCCGATACCGAAGTCACCGACCTGCCCGGTATCTACTCCATGTCGCCCTATTCCAGCGAGGAGATCGTGACCCGCCAGTTCATCATTGGCGAAAAGCCCACGGGCATCATCAACATCGTGGATGCCACCAACATCGAGCGCAACCTGTACTTAACGATGCAGCTGATGGAGCTGGACACCCCCATGGTGCTGGCACTGAATATGATGGATGAGGTGCGCGGCAACGGCGGCACCATCAACATCAACGAGATGGAAGCGATGCTGGGCATCCCGGTGGTCCCCATTTCCGCCGCCAAGAACGAGGGCGTGGATGAGCTGGTGGATCACGCCATCCATGTGGCAAAGTATCAGGAGCGTCCGGGCCGGATGGACTTCTGCGGCGAGGATGACCACGGCGGTGCGGTTCACCGCTGCATCCACGGCATCATCCACCTCATCGAGGACCACGCCCGGGCGGCGGGGATCCCGGTGCGCTTTGCCGCCACAAAGCTGGTGGAAGGCGACCCCCGCATTGAGGAGGCCCTGAAGCTGGATCAGAACGAAAAAGAGATGATCGAGCATATCATCCTGCAGATGGAGCAGGAGCGCGGTCTGGACCGCGCCGCTGCCATTGCAGACATGCGGTTCCACTTTATCCATCAGCTGGTGAATCAGACCGTGGTAAAGCCCCACCAGAGCAAGGAGCAACTGCGCAGCGCAAGGATCGACCGCTTCCTCACCGGAAAGTACACGGCGATCCCGGCGTTCGTGGGCATCATGGCGCTGGTGTTCTATCTGACCTTCGGCGTGATCGGCGCGGGGCTGCAAGGCCTGCTGGAACTGGGCATTGAGAACCTGACGATCCTTGTGGACAATGCCCTGACGGCGTGGAACGTCAACGAAGCAGTGCATTCGCTGGTGATCGACGGCATCTTTACCGGTGTGGGCAGTGTGCTGAGCTTCCTGCCCATCATCGTGACCCTGTTCTTCTTCCTTTCCCTGCTGGAGGATACCGGCTATATGGCCCGTGTGGCCTTTGTGATGGACAAGCTGCTGCGGCGCATCGGTCTTTCGGGCCGCAGCATCGTGCCCATGCTCATCGGCTTTGGCTGCACGGTCCCCGGCGTGATGGCAAGCCGCACGCTGCCCTCGGAGCGGGACCGGAAAATGACCATCCTGCTCACGCCCTTTATGAGCTGCTCGGCCAAGCTCCCAATCTACAGCCTGTTTGCGGTGACCTTCTTCCCGGAGTACGCCGCACTGGTCATGGTGGGCCTGTATTTCCTGGGCATCCTTGTGGGCATTGGTATGGCCTTTCTGCTCAAGGGGACGCTGTTCAAGGGCGAGGCCGTGCCCTTTGTCATGGAGCTGCCCAACTACCGCCTGCCCGGCCTGAAAAATGTGGCCCAGCTGCTCTGGGAAAAGGCCCGGGATTTCCTCGAGCGTGCCTTTACGGTCATCTTCCTGGCAACCATCATCATCTGGTTCCTGCAGAACTTTGACTTCCAGCTCAGCCTGACCGCAGACCCGCAGGAGAGCATCCTGGCCTGGATCGCCAGCGGCATCGCGCCGTTGTTCGCGCCGCTGGGCTTTGGCGACTGGCGGGTGTCCACGGCGCTGATCACCGGCTTTATGGCAAAGGAGAGCGTCGTCTCCACCCTTACCATCCTGTATGGCTCCTCTGCCGCACTGGGCGCGGCGCTCAGCCCGGCGGCAGCGGCTCCCCTGCTGGTGTTCTGCCTGCTCTACACCCCCTGCATCGCCGCTGTGGCATCGGTCAAGCGGGAGATGGGCGGCCGCTGGGCCACCGTTATGGTCGTGAACCAGTGCGTTGTGGCATGGCTTGCCGCGCTCATTGTGCGGTTCCTCGCCGTGGCGGTGCTGTGACCCTGTCCTGAAGCATATCAAAAGCCCGTACCGTGAAAATCTTCATGGTGCGGGCTTTTTGCGTTGGACAAAATATATGGATCAGTTGATTTCACGCCGCCTGCCCTTGACAACAGAGATTTCCTGTGCTAAAATACTTCAAAAATGAACAATTCAAAAAGAGAGAAAGAAGGGTGCGCAATGCGTGAGCTGAACCCCAGTGTGGAATTTGCCAACAAGACGGGCCTTGCGTACAGCACCGTCTGCAAGCCGCTGTGCCAGAAGCTGCACCTGCCGCAGACAGCGTTTGATATCCTGATGTTCCTTGCCAACAACCCCAGCTACACGACCGCCCGCGATATCGTGGAAGTGCGCCACATCAAGGCGAACCTTGTCTCGGTGAATGTGGACAAGCTGGTGCAGGAGGGCTTTCTGGAGCGCCGTCCGGTGCTGGGCGACCGCCGCAAAACGGAGCTTGCCTGCACCGAAAAGGCGCAGTCCATCATCGAACAGGGCCGCAGGATGCAGGATGATTTCATCCGCCGCCTGATGGCAGGGCTGGAGGAAGAAAAACTCGAGATATTTTTTGAAGTCATCGATACGATGAGCGAAAATCTGGATGCGATCCTAGAAGGAGAAAAATAAGATGAATCTGCTGTTTACCATCATTGTTACCTTTTTTGCCGGGATGGGCGCGGGCCTGGGCACCGGCTTTGCGGGCATGAGCGCCGCCGCGGTCATCAGCCCGATGCTCATCACCTTCCTGGGGATGGACCCCTACATGGCGGTCGGTATTGCCCTTTCCTCGGATGTGCTGGCCAGTGCGGTGTCTGCCTACACCTACCACAAAAACAAGAACCTGGATATCAAGAACGGCCTGATCATGATGGCCAGTGTGCTGCTGTTCACCGTGGTGGGCAGTTGGGTGGCAAGCCTGGTGCCTTCCACCACCATGGGCAGCTTCTCGGTGTTTATGACGTTCCTGCTGGGCATTAAATTCATCGTCAAGCCCGTTATGACCACCAAAGAAGCCATGCAGGGGGTCTCTGCTGAGAAGCGTGCCCTCCAGTCCATCGTCTGCGGCGTGGTCATCGGGATGATCTGCGGCTTTATCGGTGCCGGCGGCGGCATGATGATGCTGCTCATCCTGACCAGCGTGCTGGGTTACGAGCTCAAAACTGCCGTGGGCACCAGCGTGTTTATTATGACTTTCACCGCCCTGACCGGTGCGGTCTCCCACTTTGCCATCGGCGGCGCACCGGACTGGACCGTGTTCATCCTCTGCGTCCTGTTCACCCTGCTGTGGGCCCGCATCGCCGCTGTCTTTGCCAATAAGGCCGATGCCAAGACCCTGAACCGTGCAACCGGCATCGTTCTGGTCGTGCTGGGCATCGTGGTCATGGGCTTCAATCTTTTGACAAAATAAACTGCAAAAGAAAAGGGCCTGTCTCCCGAAATTCCTTGGAGACAGGCTCTTTTTGTTGTACTTTGGGAAATTACTTTTCTTCGATGGTGGAGTGCTCGATCACCCAGTCGGCGGCGCGGCGGATGGCCTCGCTGCGCTGCATGGCGGGGATGTTGGCGTTGGCCTTGACCTCTTCCAGCGTTTTCTTGGTGCGGTCGGCGCGCTCCTGCAGGTTCTTGGTGATCTCCTCATCGGTGGGCACCAGACCCTCGTTCTGGGCGACCTGCAGCAGAGCCATCCGGGCGCGGGTGTTCTTCTCGGCGGCGGCGTGAACGTTGGCCGTGAAGTTCTCGCGGGTCTGGTGGATCTGGCTCAGGTAGCGGTCCAGGCTCATGCGCTGCATCTGGAGCTGCTGCTGGATGTTCTGCATCTCCTGCTGGTAGGTGCTCTCCACCAGAACGCTGGGGAGCTCGCCCTCAGCGGCAGAGGCCAGCTGGGTCAGCACCTGATCCTTGGCGCGGTTCAGGGCGCTGGCGTGCTTGCCGTCGTGCAGCTGCTTGCGCACCTGCTCCCGGAACGCTTCCATGGTGTCCACCTTGCCCACCTTCTTGGCAAAATCGCTGTTCAGGGCGGGCAGCTGGCGGACGCAGACATCAATCAGCTTGATCTTAAAGACAACGGGCTTTCCGGCCAGGTCCTTGACGTGATAGCGTACCGGGAAGGTGACGTTGATCTCGAATTCCTCGCCGCCCTTGTGGCCCAGAATGCCGTCCTCAAAGCCGGGGATCATCCGGCCGCTGCCCAGCTGCAGGGTCTGGTTCTGTGCGGAACCGCCCTGGAAGGGCTTGCCGTCCAGCAGGCCCTCGTAATCGATGTGAACGATGTTGCCCTTGACAGCCGGGCCCTTGTGGGGCACCAGCTCGGCGGCAGCATTGCGGCGGCGCTCCAGCACGGCATCGATCTCTTTGTCGGTGACGGCGGGGGTCACGCACTCCACATGGAAGCCGGTGGTCTGGGTCAGGTTCAGCTCCGGCTGCAGCGGGGTGGTGGCGGTTGCCACAAAGCCCTCGTCCTTTTTAACGCTGACCAGGTCATAGCTGGGATCATCCACCGCCTTGAAGCCGTGCTCGGCCATGGCGGCCTCGTACAGGGCAGGAACATCGCGATCCATCAGGTCGTTGATGGCATCATACCAGAATGTGTGCTCGCCGCGGTCGGCCTCGATCTGAGCACGGTCGGCCTCGCCCTTGGCAAAGCCCTTGATGGTGTAGCTGGCGCGGGTGCGCTCATACACCGCATTGGATGCGGTCTCCAGCTCCTCAGCCGTTGCGCTGAAGGTCATCTTGCAGACACTCTTTTCGGGAGTTTCCACGCTTACCAGTTTCATAGGAATCCAACCTCCGTGTTGCCCCAAAAGGAGCGATTTCAAACATTAATAAAGTTATTATAGCACAAGTGGGGCAAAAGCGGTATAATAAAAGAGAGAAAAAAGTGCGAAGCGGGCGAATTTTGCCCGGCGGAGCACGAAAGGATGTGCATCGGATGCGCTTGTTTGACGTTCTCGGGCCGGTTATGATCGGCCCCTCTTCCAGCCATACAGCGGGTGCCGCCCGGATCGGCTACACGGCCCAGAAGCTTCTGGGCGAGATCCCGGCGCAGGCGGATATCGGCCTGTACGGCAGTTTTGCCACCACCGGAAAGGGACATGGCACGGATAAAGCCCTGGTCGCCGGCCTGCTTGGCCTGCGGCCCGATGACCCCCGCCTGCCCGACAGCTTTGCCCTGGCCGCAGAGCAGGGCATGGCATTCCGGATCCATCCTGTGGAATTGCGCTCTGCGCACCCCAATACCGCTGTTCTCACCCTGACAGGTCGGGAGGGCCGGGTGCTTTCCATGAAAGCCGCTTCGGTGGGCGGCGGGCGCATCCGTGTGACCGAGATCGACGGCGTGCCCGCCGATTTCGGCGGCGACAGCAACACCCTGATCATTCACAATGAGGACACCCCCGGCTGCATCGCCGAGGTGACCACCTGCCTTGCCGTGCGCAGGATCAACGTTGCATCGATGCAGGTGTTCCGCGCAGGAACCGGCGGCTATGCCGTTATGGTACTGGAGTGCGATTCCCACATCCCCCACCCGCTGGAACGGAAGCTGGCGACCCTGCCCGGCATCCTGAAGGTGACCTGCCTGAACATCGACGAGCCCGAAGAAGACGCGGAGGAATGACCATGTCCTTTTTATCCTGTGAAGAAATGTTGGCCGCTGCCCGCAGCCAGAATATTTCCCTTTCGGAGGCCATCCTCCGCAGCGATTTGGCCGAGAGCCGCCTCACCGAGGCCCACAGCCGGGAGATGATGCACCACCTCTGGCAGGTGATGCAGGCCACCAGCCGGGACTATGACCCGGCCCAGCGCAGCCGAAGCGGCCTTTCGGGCGGCGATGCGGCCAAGGTGGAGCAGGCCCATCAGGAAGGAAAGAGCCTTGGCGGCGATTACCTCGCCGCAGTGACGGCCGAAGCTCTCAAGACCGCCGAGTGCAACGCCTGCATGAAGCGCATCGTCGCTGCCCCCACGGCGGGCAGCTGCGGTGTGCTCCCGGCGGTGCTGCTTCCCCTTGCCCGTGCAGGCGAGGCCGATGAAGAAGCCATCTGTGATGCCCTCTATGTGGCCGCAGGCTTCGGGCAGGTCATCGCCGCCCGGGCCACTCTGGCCGGTGCCGAGGGAGGCTGTCAGGCTGAGGTGGGAGCCGCCAGCGCCATGGCCGCCGCCGCCCTCTGCCACCTGAAGGGCGGCACGCCGGAGCAGTGCGCCGCCGCTGCCGCTATGGCACTGGGCAACCTGCTGGGCCTGGTCTGCGACCCTGTGGCCGGTCTGGTGGAGGTGCCCTGCATCAAGCGCAATGTTGTTGGTGCCGTGAACGCCGTTTCCTGCGCCAATATGGCGCTTGCGGGGGTGGATTACGCCATCCCCTGCGATGAAGTCATCGATGCCATGGGCCGCGTGGGCAGTCTGCTCTCCCCTGATCTGCGGGAGACCGGTCAGGGCGGCCTTGCCGCAACGCCGACCGGTGTCCGCATCGCCGAGCGTCTGGCAGAGGAAGCCTGAGGTTTGCGCGAAGAATTACGAAGAATACTGAAAAAACGAAAAGACGTACTTTTCTGTACGAAAAAATAAAAAACGAAAATAAAATCAAAAAATCTGCAAAAAACTGTTGACAAACCCCGCCCTGCGTGATAAAATACATCTTGTTCCGACCGGAACGTATGCGTTGGTAGCTCAGCTGGATAGAGTGACTGACTACGAATCAGTAGGCCGGGGGTTCGAGTCCCTTCCATCGCACCAGAAAATGCCGTGAAATCGAAAGATTTCATGGCTTTTTTGTTTTGTAAGCCATGGGTGCACGGTTTCTGCACGGTTTTTGCACGGTCGGTGTTTTCCATGTCCGATTATGTAGGGCGCTGTATTGCATTGCAATCAGTGCCCTTTTTTGCATCAGGTGAGCAGGGCTAAGCGGAGCTTTGCCTTCATTTCCGGGTCGGCATCCTTGAGCAATTCCAAAAGAGCCGTCATGGAGATGGTGGGTTCGCCTGCGGCGGATACAGCCTGCGGGCTGGAGGTGTCGGGTTTGGCATAGAAGCCGCTTTCAAACTTCTTGCCCAGCTCCACACGGGATGACTGCTGGATATGGGCGTAGGTGTTCACCAGCATATCTGCACTGGCGTGACCTGTGGTCCCCTGCACCGCCTTGATGTCACCGCCGGAGATCATCAGCTGGTAGGTGGCACTGGAGTGCCGCAGACCGTGAAAAACGATGCGGGGGAACTCCGGGTGTGCGTCCTGCCATTTCAGGAACTTCTTACGGATGAGCACCGGCTCCACCGCCAGACCATTCGGGAGCCGCAGCAGCATCCCGCTGTTGCGGTACCGCTCCGGGTCGAGGGCTTCTTCCCGTTTCAAGCGTTCCAGCCACTGCTTCAGTTCCTCTCGCAGGGCGGCGGTCATAAAGATGGTGCGGCAGGAGGCTTCGGTCTTGGTGTCTTTCAGGATGAGGGAGGTCTTGCTGCCCTCCAGCTTGTCCGGGAAGATGCGGAGGATGCAGCCCTTGTCCACCTGTGCCAGCGTGTCCTTCTGCACTCGCTGCATGGAACGGTTGACGGTGAAGGTGCCCATGCCGTTGGCGGCATCAAAGTCGATGTCCTCCGGGGTCAGACCGGCAACCTCACCCTCTCGGAGTGCACCCACCAGCGTCAGGTGCACCGCCAGATGCAGGATGGGGTCCTCCATGCTGTCCAGAGCTGCCCGCATCTCCTCCACCTCCCAGATGCTGCGCTCTTGGGTGGTCTTTTTGGGCGCTTCCACCGGGACAGGGCTTTTGATGAGGATGCCCCACTCCACCGCCAGCAGAAAGGAATTGTGCAGCAACTGGTGGACCTCATGGAGGGTAGTGCCGGAGAGGGTGCGCTTCTGCTGCTTGGGCGAGAGGTCTCGCCGTTTGCCGCCCACATACTGTCCGCAAGGGGTCTTGCTCAGGGTGTCGTACAGGGCTTCGATGTGGTAAGGCCGCAGCTTCTGCATCTGCATCTCCCCGATATAAGGGATGATGAGGTTCTGGATGAGGGCCAGATTGGACTGGTAGGTCTTGGGTGCCCACTTGTGCTTGCTGCACTGCTTGGGCAGCCAGTTCATCAGGAACTCTGCCACCGTCACCGTGGACGGGATCAGGAAGTTGCCGGTCGCCAGCTCATGCTCGATCTGCTTCTGGCGTTTCACCGCCTCCTCTTTGGTGGGAAAGCTTTCCCATTTGTCGCAGCTCTTGCCGTGCTCGTCCTGATAGGTGTAGCGGACACTGTAAGAACTGCCGCGTTTCGTGATATATGCCATAGATTTGCCTCCTTATCAAGCTGCCCGGTAGAGCCACGCATCGAAGCTGTCTTTCGGGATGCGGATGCTTCCGCCTGCCCGCAGGACACGGAACTCGGTGGTGCTGTTGCACAGGTTGTAGGCGGCACGCTGGCTGATGGCCAGCATCTGTGCGACCTCCTTTACCGTGTACACCAGCTTTGTGGTCTCAGGGCTGTTGGTCGGAGACTTGACGGCATTGGTTCGAGTGACCACCTCCATTGTAGCCGGATCAGAGTCCGACTGCAATGATTCTTTCGTATAATCTTCAAATTTCACAGATGCGTTCTTCTCAAAATTCATATCCATATGCTTTTTTCCTTATACTTCATGGTGCATCACAGGCTCCTGCGTGCGGTTCTCATAAAATCGAATGACGTCCGGCGGGATGCTGTCCAGCGTTTTCAGGGCGGCTTCGTAGTCCTGCCGCAGCTTGGCATCCTCCAGACGCTTCAAGACGCTCCCTTCCTTCGTTTTGTCCAGCGAGGCAGAGAGCGTCTTGTTTTTCTTTTTCAGTTGTCTGTTCTCGGCGGCGGTCTCCGTAAAGGCGACCTGATAGCGGTTCAGTTCGGTGCGCATTTTGGACACTGCTGGGATATAGCTGTCCAGCACCTTGCTGATCTCCGCCGCACGGCTCTTGCCGTTGAAGGGATTGATGCCCACCAGCAGGGCATCCAGTTGCTCCTTCTGCTTGGTCAGCTGGGTCATCTCCTTGAAGATGCGGGGCGGGATATGCTCCCGTCCAGTCTGGCTGGCGCTTTCGCCCCGTTCCAGCTCCGGGTACTGCTTGACCATGTGCTGCCAGAACTCGTCCTGCCACTTCACAAGGTTCTTGCGGTTGCCAATGATCTCCTTGGCGCTCAGTCGTCCGTCAGCAGTCAGGGGTACGAAGCAGAGGTGCAGGTGGGGCGTTTTCTCGTCCATGTGGACAACAGCAGAGAGAAAGGTATCCGGGCACTGTCTGCCCTCCAAAAATTTCAGGGCGTACGCAAAGTACGCCCTGATCTCCCGGTTGGTCTTATCCTTGAAAAACTCCGGGCTGGCGGTGACGAGAGCTTCTACCACCCGCACGCTGTCCTTGCGGACACGGCAGTGGGCGGCAGCTATCATGCGGTCAGCTTCTTCCCGGTACCTGCCCTGCGGCTGCACCAGATGGAGGTTGTAGCGGCTCCGGTTCGTGTCGATATCCGGGTTGCTGGCGTACTGCTCCTTGGTGCGCTCGTTGTGGGCTTCGATGGGGCTGATGGCAGGCCCCTTGTACTTTTTGAACCTTAAAATGCCGTATTGGGCTTTCATAGATCACGCTCCTTCTTGGGGTGTACAAAAAATCTGTACGGACTTCAAATAACCCGTACGATCTGTACGGCGTACAGAAATGCGAAATATAAACGATAACACGTTTTAATTTACTTCAATTCGCCGTACAGGTGCGTACAAGTACAGACCGTACAGGTTGTACGAACTTCTTCCGTGAAAAAATGCACTTTTTACGGGCAGGGGTGGACAAGCGGTTCGATGCCTACAAAACCCCGCACCCTGCGGCCACCGGGCAGGTAGATGTTGTTGGTGGCTTCAAGGTTATAGCGGCGGTCATTCTGGCGCAGTTCTGCGCTGAAACGGATCGCCGATACGCTGTGACAGGCGTTATCTTCGCACCACAGTTTGTAGATTTCATAGAAATCTTTGGAACTGATGGAGTAGTCTGCCTTAAAGCGGAAGTAGCCCTCGGATTCCATGAAGTCAATGACATTGTTGCTGCTGCGCTTGATGGTGTCCACGTTGGCAGCGGCACGTTCGCTGACCGTGAAACGGAAGTTGTTCTGCACCAGCCGGTGCAGCCCTTCCAGACACCACAGCAGGATGCCCTCCAACTCGGCGCACATCTTCTCCACGAGGAAAGGGTCATCCGTGCGGTCGGCAGGCTTGTCCTTGGTGGTCAGGATGAGCTGGCGGCGAAAGAAGCCATCCGAATGGTCGTACAGTGAGGTCAGCGCACCGTTGCCAAAGCAGAGGAACCGGGCGTAAATATCCCGCTGGTAGCTCTGGACACCCTTGCGCTCCAAGTCCAGCTTGGCTTCGGCGGTCACGATGGTCT
>OHQJ01000275.1_pt1 | contig 13098 bp, 11 predicted proteins | sample 1578081 | NCBI WGS metagenome assembly OHQJ01 (sample SAMEA3879545, study PRJEB24766) | human gut metagenome | biome: human-associated habitat; feature: feces | place: USA | collected 1985/1987
TCCTGAGTGCCAAGGGGCAGGAGCAGGATAAGATCCGCGGCCTGTCCATCGGTGCCGACGACTATATGACCAAGCCCTTCAGCGTCAGTGAGTTGCTGGCCCGTGTGGAGGCGCTCTGCCGCCGCGTGGGCCGTTCGGCCGGCGCCGAGGCAGGGGAGCAGGCTCCGGCCTCACTGGTGAGCGGCAGCTTCGTGCTGGACGAGAACCGCCGCGTCCTGCTCAAGGCGGGCAAGCCCATCGAGCTGACTCAGGTGGAGTTCCAGATCATGGAGCTGTTCTTCCGCAACCCCGGTGTGGCGCTGGTGCGCGAGCGCATCCTCAAAGGTGTCTGGGGCGAAAACTACTTCGGCGACGTCAAGATCGTGGACGTGAACATCCGCCGTCTGCGGATGAAGGTGGAGGATGAGCCCAGCCATCCGGCACATATCCTAACCGTGTGGGGATATGGTTATCGGTGGGAGGAATAACGAAGAATATGTTCTCTTTTGGTGTCAAAAGAGAACCAGAAAATCACCAGCGATTTCGACGCGCTGGATCCACGAGAAAGGGGCTGCTCGCCCCTTTCAGACCCCGAAGGAGTTGTCGAAACGGAAAAAAGCTAGCCGCTTCGCTTAACGCTTTTTTCTCGTTTCTCCGATTTGGAGTCGCTATGCGACGGGGACGCGGTGAGGGCAAAGTAAAATTGACAGGAAAGGAGAAAACGCTATGCGAAGCGGTATCACCCGGCGATGGCTGCGGGGCAGTCTGCTCATTACGGTACTGCTGGTGCTGCTGGTGGAGGTCATGTTCCTCTACAGCGCCACCCGCAGCTACTACAACGGCGTCCAGCAGACCATGTACCGCCGCTTTTCGTCCATCACCGGCCAGCTCAAAATGTACACCGGCGAAACGAGTCAGAAGACCGCCGCCAGCCGCAGCGTGGCCCTGCGCCGGATGGTGGAGCAGTTCTCCGATAAGGACAAATACGAATTTATGCTGCTGGACAGCTACGGCGGTGTCATCGCCTCGTCCAGCGGCACCGATGCCGAGGGCATCGTCACCCGCACCGACTTTGAGCAGGCGCAGGACGCCGTGGACGGGCAGGGCATCGCCATCTACCGCACCCAGAGCGGAGAGATGGTCATGGCGGCCTGCTGTCTCGTACCCTATGCAGCCGAAGATGTGGCCGCCATGCGTCTCGTCACCAGTCTGACGCTGGTGGAAGAACAGCTCAAACGCACCGTGGTGGTGGCCCTCATCATGGGTGCGGCGGTGCTGGCCTTTACCATTATGTCGGGCCTGTACTTCGTGCGGAGCATCGTGGTGCCGCTGGGACAGGTGGAGCGCACCGCCGCCGGCATCGCCCGGGGTGAGCTGGACGTCCGTCTGCCCGTCACCGGCGACGAGCGGGATGAGGTGGACCGCCTGCGCGGCACCATCAACCGGATGGCCGAGGGCCTCGAAGAGACGGAAAAGATGAAAAACGAGTTCATCAGCTCCGTCTCCCACGAGCTGCGCACCCCCCTCACCTCCATCCGGGGCTGGGTGGAGACCCTGCGCACCCTGGATGATCCCACCGATGAGAACTACCGCAAGGGGCTGGAGATCATCAACAACGAGACCGCCCGCCTGTACAACATGGTGGAGGAGCTGCTGGATTTCAGCCGCCTGCAGAATGGCCGCCTGAAAATGGAATGCCGCCCCCTGGACCTTGTGGCTGAGCTGACGGACGCTGTCCTTTTCTGTGAAGCGCGCATCCAGCGGGAGGGGCTTCTGCTGGCCTATACGGAGCCGGAGGAGATGATCCCGGTCTACGCCGACCCCGACCGCCTGCGGCAGGTGTTCATCAACATTCTGGACAATGCCATCAAGTATTCGGCCCCCGGCGGACGCATCACGGTCAAGATCTGGCAGGGCGAGTACAAAGCCTTCATCGAGATCATCGATCAGGGTCGCGGCATCCCGCCGGAGGATCTGGAAAACGTCAAGACCAAGTTTTACAAGGGCAGCAACTCGGTGCGGGGCAGCGGCATCGGCCTTGCGCTGGTGGATTCCATTATGACCGCACTGGACGGCACCATGGACCTCAAGAGCACGCTGGGCCGGGGCACAGTGGTCACCCTGGGGCTGCCGATCTATAAACGATAAGAGATTGTCCATATTTATCTGGTAAGATAGAGGGGCAGTTTTTACGATAGAGAGGGGCCGCAGCGCCCCATAGGAGAGCCAATGAATCAACCGAACAAGGAACGCTTCAAGACGAGTGTGGGCGGGCAGGCCCTGATGGAAGGCATTATGATGCGGGGCCCGAAAAACATCTGCTGTGCTGTCCGCAAGCCCGATGGAACCATTGAGACCAAGGTCGAGCCCACTCCCACCCACGGCGTGTGGACAAAGATCCCGCTGGTACGGGGAGCCATCTCGATGATCGAAAGCCTGATCATGGGATACAAGTACATGATGTACTCGGCACAGGTGAGCATGGGGGATGACTACGACCCCGCCGAAGAGGAGACCGCCTTTGAAAAATGGGTGGGCGACCATCTGGGGAAAAAGGCCGAAGATATTATGCTGGCGGCAGCTGCCGTGATCGGCGGGCTGTTTGCCATCCTGCTCTTCACCGTTCTGCCCACGGTGCTGGTGGGCGGCCTGAACCATCTGGTGCCGCTGGGCCGCTGGGCCAAGGTGGTGCTGGAGGCGGTGCTCAAGGTCGCCATCTTCCTGACCTACATGGCCGCCATCTCCCGGATGAAGGAGATCCACCGGGTGTTCGAGTACCACGGGGCCGAGCACAAGACCATTGCCTGCTACGAGGCCGGAGACCTCCTCACGGTGGAGAATGTCCGCAAATATACCCGCTTCCACCCCCGGTGCGGCACCAGCTTTTTGATCCTGGTGGTCATCGTCAGCGTGTTCCTGTACAGCGTGCTGCCCTGGTCCAGCACCAGCCTGCGGGTGGTGTTCAAGCTGCTGCTCCTGCCGCTGGTCATGGGCATCAGCTACGAGCTGCTCAAGTGGTGCGGCCGGTCGGACAACATCGCGACCCGCATCATCCGGCAGCCCGGCATCTGGGTGCAGCATCTGACCGTGTTTGAGCCGGACGACAGCATGATCGAGGTGGCCATTGCCGCCGTCACGCCGGTCCTGCCCGAGGACCCGGAGGACGGCAGATGGTAACCGCAGGGATGCTGCCCCGGGCAGCAGTCCGGGAGGTGGAGGCACGCCTGCGCGCCGCAGGCTGCCCCGACGCGGATTTTGACGCGGCCGAGCTCTTCCGGCTGGCAGTGGGCGGGGATGCCCGCCTTGCCGATGCTCCGCTGAGTGCAGAGCAGGCAGAGCGGCTGGAAGCCCTGACGGCCCGCCGCGCGGCCCGGGAGCCTTTGCAATACCTTTGCGGCAGCTGGCCCTTCCTTGACTTTGAGCTGGCTGTCGGCCCCGGCGTGCTCTGCCCCCGGGCTGATACTGAGGTGGTGGCCGAAGCCGCCGCCGGAATGCTGGCTGGGGTGGAGGCACCCCGGGTGCTCGACCTCTGCGCCGGCACAGGCTGTTTGGGGCTGGGCGTGAAGCACTTCTGCCCGGCGGCACAGGTCACAAGTCTGGAGAAGAGCCCTGCGGCATACCGCTATCTGGAGCAGAATGCCCATCTCTCCCCGGTACTGACCATCACCCCGGTGCAGGGAGATCTGTTCACCTACTGGCAGACCCTGCCGGAGAGGCAGCTGGACCTTATTGTGTCGAACCCGCCCTACCTGACCGCCGCCGAGATGGGCGCGCTGCAGCCCGAGGTGGCGCAGGAGCCTGCCATGGCGCTGGAAGCAGGGGAGGATGGGCTGGTATTTTACCGCGCCATTGCGGAACACTACCTGCAAGCCCTGCGTCCCGGCGGTGCCCTTGCCCTGGAGATCGGCTGGCAGCAGCGGGAGGCCGTGACGGCCCTGCTTGCCGCCAACGGGTGGACGGATATCGTGTGCAGAAAAGACTTTGGCGGCAATGACCGCTGTGTGATGGCGAGAAAACAATAAAAATATCTACAACTTCCTGTTGTAATATCTGTAAAATGTGTTATACTAGTACCGAAAGAATTGGAATGCCCGCGCCTGCGTTTGGCCGCACCGCGCCGGGAACAGATGACAAAGGAGCATGACACTATGGCAAAAAATCAGAACAACAACGTTGCCCCGGCGACCCAGAAGACCGATCCCGGTGCCAAGAAGGATGCGCTGGCCACGGCACTGGCCCAGATCGAAAAGCAGTTTGGCAAGGGCGCTGTGATGAAGCTGGGCGATAACGCCGCCATGCAGGTGGATGCCATCTCGACCGGCAGCATCGGCCTGGATCTGGCACTGGGCGTGGGCGGCGTGCCCCGGGGCCGCATCATTGAGGTGTACGGCCCCGAATCCAGTGGTAAGACCACACTGGCCCTGCATGTTCTGGCCGAAGCCCAGAAGAAGGGCGGCGATGTTGCCTTCATCGATGTGGAGCACGCGCTGGACCCTGTGTATGCCGAGGCGCTGGGTGTGGACATCAACAACCTGCTGGTCAGCCAGCCCGATACCGGTGAGCAGGCCATGGAGATCTGCGAGGCGCTGGTGCGCTCCGGTGCCATTGATGCCATCGTTGTGGACTCTGTTGCCGCCATGGTGCCCCGCGCCGAGATCGAGGGCGAGATGGGCGACAGTCATGTGGGCCTGCAGGCCCGCCTGATGAGCCAGGCCATGCGCAAGCTGACCAGCGTCATCGGCAAGACCAACACCGTCTGCATCTTCATCAACCAGCTGCGTGAAAAGGTCGGCGTGGTCTACGGCAACCCCGAGGTCACCACCGGCGGCCGCGCCCTGAAGTATTATTCCTCTGTCCGCATCGATATCCGCCGCGTGGAGGGCCTGAAGGATTCTTCCGGCCAGTTCATCGGCAACCACACCCGCGCCAAGATCGTCAAGAACAAGGTGGCTCCTCCGTTCCGTGAGGCTGAGTTTGACATCATGTTCGGCGAGGGCATCTCCAAGATGAGTGAGCTCATCGATCTGGGTGTCAAGCTGGGCATCGTTCAGAAGAGCGGCGCATGGTTCAACTACGGCGATATCCGCCTGGGTCAGGGCCGCGACAACGCCAAGCAGTTCCTGCGCGATAACCCCGAGATCGCCAACGATATCGAGGGTCAGGTGCGCGCCAATGCCGATAAGCTCTATGCCACCCGCCGCCCGGGGGGCAAGGCTGCCGCTGCTCCTGCAGAGGGGGAACCGGCAGCTCCTGCCACAGCAAAGGAGCCGGTGGTCAAGGCTCCCGCCCGCAGCAGCGAGAGTGAGCTGGACATCATGGTGGAAGAGTAAATGGCCTTTTACAGCCGTGGCCGCCGCCCGCTGGCCGAAGAGGAAAAATCCATCGATGCCGCCAAAGCCCGCACCCGGGCCATGGAGCTGCTGGCCGGGCAGGAGCTTTCCTCGGGCCAGCTGTATGAGCGGCTGAACCGTCGCTATACCCAGCAGACCAGTGCCGCCGTGGTGGCAGAGATGGTGCAGCGGGAGTATATCAACGATGCCCGCTATGCCGAGACCCGTGCCCACGCCCTGCTGGCGGCAAAAAAGAGCCGCCGCGCCGCTGCCCAGAATCTGCGGCAGAAGGGCCTGGCCGCAGGCGAGATCCAGCAGGCGCTGGATGCTGTTTACACCCCCGATGTTTCCGGCGAGGACCCGGAGCTGGAAGCCGCTGCCGCTCTGGTGGAAGGGCATTACCGCAAAAAGCTGGAAGCGGGCCGCAGGGATCTGGTCATTGCGGCCCTGCAGCGGCGGGGATTTTCGTATTCCGTTATTAAGGAAGCCATTCGCAGGGTGGAGGAGGGGGAATAACCCTCTCAGTCAAAGCCTGCGGCTTTGCCAGCTCCCCCGAAGGGGGAGCTTTTCCGGAGCAAATCGTAAAAAATCAAAAGCATCCCTCAAAAGAGAAAGAGAGTATCATCCCTTATGAAAATTGCATGTATTTCCCTTGGCTGCCCCAAGAACCAGGTCGATCTGGACGTGATGGTGCACATCCTGCTTTCGGCTGGTCACGAGACGGTGGCTGACCTGGGTGAAGCCGATGTCATTCTGGTCAACACCTGCGGCTTTATCGAGAGCGCCAAGACCGAGGCCATTGAGAACATTCTGGAGGCTTGCGCCTACAAGCAGCAGAACCCGGAGCTGAAGGTCATCGTCACCGGCTGCCTGGCTGAGCGTTACCGCAGCCAGATCGAGGAGGAGATCCCCGAGGTGGATGCTGTGGTGGGCTGTGCCTCCAACAAGGCCATTGATACCATCGTGGCCCGCCTGTTCCACGGTGAGAACCATCTGGAAAGCTACGGTGCCAAAAAGGACTTCCCGCTGGGCGGCAAGCGCGTCATCGGCACGCCTGCCCACTATGCGTACTTAAAGATCGCAGAGGGCTGCAACAACCGCTGCCACTACTGCGCCATCCCGGGCATCCGCGGCCCGCTGCACAGCCGCGATCTGGCCGACTGCGTGGCCGAGGCCCGCTGGCTGGCCGGTGAGGGCGTCAAGGAGCTCATCATCGTGGCCCAGGACCCCACCGCCTACGGTGAGGACTGGGGCAAGCCGGGCAGCATCTGTGAGCTGCTGGACAAGCTGAACAAGGTGCCGGGCCTTGAGTGGATCCGCATCATGTACGCCTACCCGGAGCGCATCACCGATGACTTTATTGCCGCCATGAAGCGGAACGAGAAGGTCCTGCCTTATCTCGACCTGCCCATCCAGCACTGCAACGACACCATCCTGAAAAACATGAACCGCCGCTCCAACCGCGCCGAGCTGCTGGACGTCATCGGAAAGCTGCGCCGTGAGATCCCGAACATCACCCTCCGCACGACCCTCATCGCGGGCTTCCCGGGTGAGACGGAAGAGCAGTTCGAGGACCTGTGCAGCTTCGTGAAGGAAGTGCAGTTCGACCGTCTGGGCTGCTTTGCCTATTCTGCCGAGGAGAACACTGTGGCCGCAAAGATGGACGGCCAGATCGATCAGGAGACCAAGGACCGGCGCGCAGAGCTGGTGATGCAGATCCAGACCGGCATCATGGCCCAGAAACAGGCCGAAAAGGTGGGCCAGACCGTCCGTGTGCTCTGTGATGGCATCGACGAGGAGAGCGGCCTGTACCTCTGCCGCACCACCGGCGATGCCCCCGAGGTGGACGGCAATGTCTGCGTTTCCAGCGAGGAGCCGCTCTATCCCGGCCAGTTCTATGATGTGCTGGTGGAGGACAGCGACCTTTACGATCTGTACGGCACGGTTGCAAAATAACAAATTGGAGGAATCTATATGAATCTGCCCAATAAGCTCACCCTGACCCGCATCATTCTGGTGCCGGTGTTCATGGTCTTCGTTTCCCTGACCCAGATCGGCACGGAAGATTTCAACCCCACCTGGTATCTGGTGGCAGGCATCATCTTTGCCGCGGCCAGTTTTACCGATTTTCTGGACGGCCATCTGGCCCGCAAGTGGAACATGGTCACCGACTTTGGAAAGTTTGCCGACCCGCTGGCCGACAAACTGCTGACCACCGTGGCCTTCATTTACATGCTGCGGGACGGAGTTTGCAGCCCGGTGGTGCTCTGCATCATCCTGGCCCGTGAGTTTGCCGTGTCCGGTCTGCGGATGGTGGCCGCCGGTGCCAAGGACGGCAAGGTGATCGCCGCCAACATGTGGGGCAAGGTCAAGACTGTACTGCAGATGCTCACCATCATCTTCTACTACTTCGGCACCGCATTGACCTGGGGCAATTTCATTATGATAGGCGCTGACTGCGTGTTCCTCTCTTACTGGCTGTGCTGGCTGGTGGCCATTGCCACCGCCATCTCCGGCATCAAGTACCTGTGGGACAACCGCAGCTTCATCAATACCGCAAAATGATCAAGAAGATCGCCATTCTCTGTTCCATTTTCCTGAACCTCTGCATCGTGCGGTGGGAGCCGGTGGCCATCCGGATGACCTGGGAAGCGGTGGGCAGCCAGACCTTCACCTTTTACACCGAGAACTCCAATGTCTTTGCGTTCTTTGTCTGCCTGCTGGTGGCGGTGTGTCAGGTGATCTGCCTGTTCACGGGGCGGCAGCTGCCCCGCTGGGTCAAGACGCTCAAGTACATTGCCACCTGCTGCCTGACCATGACCTTCCTGACCGTGGTGTTCGTGCTGGGGCCCTACTGTGCCGACCAGGGCGGCGTGGTGTTCCTGCTGACCGAGAGCTCCATGCTCTACCACCACCTGCTCAACCCGCTGTGTGCCTTTGTCTCCTTTGTCCTGCTGGAACGGGAGCCAAAGCTGCCTGCGCGGTGCGTTCCGCTGGCGCTGGTTCCCACCATGCTCTATGGCTCTGTGGCCCTCTGGGCCAATTACCAGCGGCTCATCACCGGGCCTTACCCGTTCCTGCTGGTCTATCAGCAGACCACCCGGCAGACAGTGCTGTGGTGCGCGGCCATCCTGGCCATGAACCTGCTCTACGCCTGGCTTGTCTGGTGGCTGGGCGGGAATCGCCGCAAAAAGAGAAATGTGGGCTTGCTTTTCAGAAGCTGAGATGCAAAAAAGGCTCTCTGCCGGTTTTGGCAGAGAGCCTTTTCTCGTGTTTTGCTTACAGCAGGGGGATCCCAGCCTTTGCGCAGGCCGTGCGGGTGGCTTCGTCCCAGACGCTTGCCTGTACTTCGCCGATGTGGGCGCTGCCCAGCAGCAGCATGCACAGACGGCTCTGGCCGATGCCGCCGCCGATGGTGTAGGGCAGCTCGCCGCTCAGCACTGCCTTGTGGAAAGGCAGGGTGCGGCGGTCGTCACAGCCTGCCATGGTCAGCTGCCGGTCCATGCTCTCGGGGCTGACGCGGATACCCATGCTGCTCAACTCGTAGCTGCACTGCAGGGGCTCGTTCCAGAACAGCAGGTCACCGTTCAGGTCCCAGTCGTCGTAGTCGGGGGCGCGGCCGTCGTGGGGCTTGCCGCTCTTCAGGGGAGCACCGATCTTCATCAGGAAGGTGGTGCCGTTTTCCTTTACAAAGGCGTTCTCGCGCTCCTTCGGGGTCAGGTCAGGGTACTTGTCCTCCAGCTCCTGGGTGGTGATAAAGGTCACGTTGGGGGTGTGAAGGGGCAGATCCTGCAGCTGGGGGAACATGGCGTGCAGGTTCATCTCGGTGGCGCAGACGGCCGACACGATGGAGCGCACCACATTCTTCAGGTAGGTCTCGCTGCGGTCCTCCTCGCGGATGACCTTCTCCCAGTCCCACTGGTCCACATAGACGGAGTGGAGGTTGTCCAGCTCCTCGTCCCGGCGGATGGCGTTCATGTCGCAGTACAGGCCCTTGCCCACGCGGAAGCCGTAGTCCTTCAGGGCCTTGCGCTTCCACTTTGCCAGTGACTGCACCACCTGTGCCTCAATGCCGCTGTCCCGGATGTCAAAGGTGACCTTGCGTTCCACGCCGTTCAGGTCGTCGTTCAGGCCGGTGGAAGCCTCCAGAAACAGCGGAGCCGACACGCGGTAGAGGTTCAGCGTGGCACACAGGGTGTCAGCGAACAGCCGCTTCACGGTGCCGATGGCACGCTGGGTGTCGTACAGGTTCAGCGCGGGTGTGTAGTTCTGCGGGATCATCGTTTTGCTCATAACAGTTTACCCCTCTCTTTCCGTTCTCCGCCGCCGAATTGCGGCACCGGAACGGCTTTCCCTTTAATACAGTAAATTATGGCACAATTTCAGAGCGTTGTAAAGGGGAGAACGCAAAGCCGGTGCAATTCGGGAGCTTACGCCTCTGCCACGGCCTCAATCTCGCACAGGACACCCTTGGGCAGATCCTTGACAGCAACGCAGCTGCGGGCGGGCTTGGAGGTGAAGTACTTTGCGTAGACCTCGTTGAAGGCGGCAAAATCGGCAATATCGGCCAGGAAGCAGGTGGTCTTGATGACCTTGTCGTAGCCGGAACCGGCGGCTTCCAGGATCGCACCCACGTTCTTGCAGCTCTGCTCGGTCTGGGCGGCGATGCCCTCGGGCACAGTGCCGTCCGCAGGGTTCACAGGGATCTGGCCGGAGGTGTAGACAAAACCGCCTGCGATGAAGCCCTGGGAGTAGGGGCCGATCGCGCCGGGAGCCTTTTCAGTAGCGATGACTTTCATGGAAAATACCTTCCTTCTGTGTGTTTGATGGAGCTTTTCTCCTTAGGGAGAAAAATTCTGCTGCTTGAAGTCTACACCATGGGGCGGGATGTGTCAATCCGGGAGGGATTTTTTGCCCGCGCGGCCTTTACAAGCAGGCAAAAAGGCGGTATCCTTAATCTATTGATACACCACCCTTCAGGAGGAACCCATGGATATCCGCCAGCTGCACTATTTTCTGGTTTTGTGCGAAGAAATGAACTACACCCGCGCGTCACAGCGGCTGTTTCTGTCGCGGCAGGCCCTGCGGCAGAGCATCACGGCGCTGGAAGCCGAGCTCTGCGGCCCGCTGTTCGTCAGCGCCCACCACAAGCTTTCGCTCACCGAGCGGGGGCTGAGTCTGCAGCGCCATGCGGCCCCGGTGGTGGAGCAGTTCCAGCAGATGCAGGCGGCCCTCCATGCGGAGATCCAGTCGGCCCAGCCGGTGCGCATCGGCATCAGTGTCTCGCTGGTGCCGGACTACCTGCCCGGGCTGGAGACCCAGCTGGACAAGTTCCGCCAGCAGTACCCCCACATTGAGATGCGGTTCCGCCTGCTGGAAAACGATGCCGTGGCCGATGGTGTGGAGCAGGGCGAGCTGGACGCGGGCCTTGTGATGGATCTGGGCACGGCGGCTCCGGTGCTGGCCCGCACCACCCTGCGGGCCGACCCGGCCTGCCTGCTGGTGCCGCGCGGCCATCCCTTCTGGGAGAAAGAGCGGGTGCCGCTTTCGGCCCTGCGGGGCCAGCGGGTGCTGCTGCCCAGCCTGCGGCAGGATCTGTTCAGCCCCCTGTGGGATGCCTGCGCCCGGGAGGGCTTTGCGCCCAACGCGGAGATCGGCCCCAGCTTCTATCAGGCGTATTATCTGGTTCAGGAGCAGCTCTGCACCTGCCTGACCCGCTACGAGCCGGGGGCACGGCGGGAGCTGGACCGGGTGCGTGACGTGCTGCTGGAAGATCTGCCGCCCCTCTGTGTCTCGATGGTGCAGCGGCGGGATCACAACTCGGCCTATCTTGACCTGCTGCGGGGCTACCTGATGGAGGTCATCGGGGGAGCGGCATCCCTGCCGCCCCGGCGGGGCCGCCCGGCAAAGCCCTTCTACAACTTCCCGGTGCTGTCCAGCGCCGCCCCCAAGGCGGCACCGCAGCACCCGGCTCCGGGCACCCAGCTGCCCTTTGCGGGCGGGAACAACTTCCGGGAGCTGGGCGGCTACGAGGCCGACGAGGGCAAGCATGTCAAGTGGGGGCAGATTTACCGCGGCATTCCCACCGGGCTGCTGACCGGGGCTGCTGACCGCAAGCTGCTGGACAGCCTGGGCCTGCGGCTCATCCTCGACCTGCGCAGCGAGTCCGAGGCAGCGGAGCAGCCCGACTATGTGCCCGATGGCGCACGGCTGGTGCGCATCTGCGGGCTTTGCCACCCGGACGGAAGCGAGATCTCCTTTTCTCCCGGGGACATTGAAAAGCTGCTCAAGAGCAAGAAGGATGAGGAGCATAACCTCGCTGATGCCATGTATGAGCAGATGCTCTTCCGCAATAAGGCCTACAAGGAGCTGTTCCGGGCGCTGGAGGCGGGCGAAACGCCGATCCTGTTCCACTGCTCCGGCGGGAAAGACCGCACCGGCGTGGCGGCCATGCTCATCCTGCTGGCGCTGGGCGCTTCCGATGAAACGATCTGTCAGGATTTTGTACGGACCAATGTCTGCCGCCGCCCGGAGCTGGAAAAAATCTGGGCCGCCCATGCCGAAGAGATCGAGGCGCATCCGGAACAGAAGCAGTTCTATCAGGGCATTGCCGGTGTCCACCCGGAGTCTGCCCCCTTTGTGCTGGACACCATCCGCAAAGAGTACGGCACCACCGATGCCTATCTCGAGGCGGAATACGGCCTGACCCCCGCCCGCTTGATGCGGCTGCGGCGGATGTATCTGGAATAATGGCTGTTTTTTTAGAAAATTCCTTTCACTTTACTTGACATTGTACCAAATGTTTCGTAATATAAGAAGTAGTATGGAATCCATGACGCTGCGTGCAGGGATCTTCCGCAACCAAAGTTCAATGGGGCTTCATCTGCCCGTTTTTATATGAAAACCTTGTAGATAAAAAAGCTGCATCAGGCCGCAGGGGAAAACATGCCCTTTTTGTGCGGTGCTGTTGTCTGTTTTGTTGTTGAGAGCTTGATTTTGTATTGTTGACCCACGCCTTGCGCGGCAGCGTCTCCAGATTTTAGTTGTTTTTGAACTTTAATTGTAAGGAGAGTGAACACGATGTCCCCGATCATTCTGTTGATCGTGGTCGTGGTTGCTGCTGTTGCTGCCGGCGCGGGTTATTTTATTGGTTACAACAACCGTAAAAAGACCGCCGAGGCACAGATCGGCAGCGCAGAAGCCGAGGCTACCCGCCTGGTGAACGAAGCAATCAAGACCGCTGACCAAAAACGAAAAGAAGCTGTTCTGGAAGCCAAGGACGAGGCTTTCCGCCTGAAAGCCGAGGTCGATGCCCAGAAGGCTGAGGCCGACAAGGAGATCAAGCAGCGCCGTGCTGAGATCAGCCGCCAGGAGAACCGCATTGACCAGAAGGAAAATGCGCTGGACCGCAAGACCGAAGCCCTGGAAAAGAAGGAAGAAGAGCTCAAGAAAAAGCACGAGGAGGCCGACAGCCGTCTGGCTGAGGTGGATGCCATCCGTGCCAAGGAGATGGAGCGCCTGGAGACCCTGGCGGGCCTGAGCCAGGAGGATGCCCGCGAAGTGCTGCTGCACAAGGTGGACGAGGAGCTCACCCACGAGAAGGCTGTCCGTGTGGCTGCCTACGAGACCGACCTGAAGGAAAACTGCGATAACATCGCCCGCAATATGATCGGTCAGGCCATCAGCCGCTGCGCCGCTGACCACTGCAGCGAGACCACCGTCAGCGTGGTGCCCCTGCCCAGCGACGAGATGAAGGGCCGCATCATCGGCCGTGAGGGCCGCAACATCC
>OHQJ01000280.1_pt1 | contig 13008 bp, 13 predicted proteins | sample 1578081 | NCBI WGS metagenome assembly OHQJ01 (sample SAMEA3879545, study PRJEB24766) | human gut metagenome | biome: human-associated habitat; feature: feces | place: USA | collected 1985/1987
CGCCTGGACGGCCACTTCTGAGAAAAGGTATTTACACAGAATCCTGAACAGGCTCAATTTAACTTCTGATTGATTACTGCCGGGGCTCCCGGCAGTATGAATTCACTCTATATCTGATACAACGGATCCCCTTCCCGCCCAGCCATTAGCGCATTGCCCTGGTCTCGTACCACGTCCCATAAAGCTTCAGCGGCGGTGGAAAGTGAACGGTTCTTCCTGCGCACCAGCATCAACTGGCGTTCAACAACCGGCGTAATGCGCTTTACCACCAGTGGGCTACCTTCAGGCAATGGTAGCGCCAGTGCAGGAAGAATACTGATGCCGATGCCTGCGGCTACCATCGGGAACAGCGTCGCCGGATGTCCAATCTCCTGCACAATATTCGCCTGAATACCATTGCGCGCCAGCGCTGCGTCAATCAGCGGTCGGCTGCCTGACGCGTAATCCTGCAACACCAATTTCGCTCCCTGTAATGCCTGCCAGGGTACATAATCTTCCACGGCCAAAGCGCTATCGCGATGGCAAAGCAGAAAGAAAGGCTCGGAAAGAATCGCTTCACATTGCAGATCGCCCACTGGGCCTGGATCGATGACGATGCCAAAATCGACATCTCCCTGGCGAATACTTTCCATCACCCACTGCTGCGGACGATCGTGCAGGACAAACTGAATATCTGGATAGCGGCGATGGCTTTCAGCAATGCATTGCGGAATAAGATGCGCGGAAATGGTCTGGCTGGCAGCGACCCGAACTTTTCCGCTCAGTTGTTGCCCCATACGCCCGGTATCGCGCAACGTGCTGTTCAGTTCATCCAGCAGTCGCTCAAGACGCAAAGACAGCTGCTGCCCTGCATCTGTAAGCACCACTTCACGCGTGGTTCTGTCCAGCAGGCGAACACCAGTATGATTTTCCAGCTCCTTCACACTGTGACTCACTGCCGACTGGCTCAGGCCGATACGCTCTCCTGCACGACTAAAACTTTTCTCCTGCGCTACTGTGACGAAAACCTTTAATTGTTTTAAAGAATAATTCATCTGTTTTCTTCATGAATGGATGCAATAAATCAATTTTATTTCTCAAACTGGAAGAAGCACAATAGAACCATCGATCATCTGGAGTCTTTATGAAACTTTTTCGTATCCTCGATCCTTTCACCTTAACCCTGATCACGGTGGTGTTGCTGGCCTCTTTCTTTCCGGCCAGAGGCGATTTCGTCCCCTTCTTTGAAAATCTGACCACCGCAGCTATTGCCCTGCTGTTCTTTATGCACGGCGCGAAGTTGTCGCGTGAGGCGATTATTGCTGGCGGTGGTCACTGGCGACTGCATTTGTGGGTAATGTGCAGCACCTTCGTGCTGTTTCCGATTCTGGGTGTACTGTTTGCCTGGTGGAAACCGGTAAATGTCGACCCGATGCTCTACTCCGGTTTTCTCTACTTGTGCATTCTCCCGGCTACCGTGCAGTCTGCAATCGCCTTCACGTCAATGGCGGGCGGTAACGTCGCGGCGGCGGTTTGTTCTGCGTCAGCATCCAGCCTGCTGGGGATTTTCCTTTCACCATTGCTGGTTGGTCTGGTGATGAATGTTCACGGTGCAGGGGGCAGCCTTGAGCAGGTCGGTAAAATTATGCTGCAACTGCTGCTGCCGTTTGTGTTGGGGCATCTTTCCCGGCCGTGGATTGGTGACTGGGTGTCGCGCAATAAAAAATGGATTGCGAAAACTGACCAGACGTCCATTCTGTTGGTGGTTTATACAGCGTTCAGCGAAGCCGTCGTTAATGGTATCTGGCATAAAGTTGGCTGGGGATCATTGCTGTTTATCGTGGTGGTCAGCTGCGTTCTTCTGGCTATCGTGATTGTAGTTAACGTCTTTATGGCACGCCGACTGGGCTTCAATAAGGCAGATGAAATTACTATCGTCTTTTGTGGTTCGAAAAAGAGTCTGGCAAATGGCATCCCGATGGCAAACATTCTGTTCCCCACATCGGTGATCGGTATGATGGTGCTGCCCCTGATGATTTTCCATCAGATCCAATTGATGGTCTGTGCGGTGCTGGCGCGTCGATACAAACGCCAGACCGAACAGTTACAGGCACAGCAGGAAAGCAGCGCCGATAAAGCTTAAAGCGGACGCTTCAGGGGCTGGACCAGTTGCGTCAGCCCCTCGGTTTTAATCAGCAGCGTGATTTGCATTAGCTCACCGAGCTTCCCTGCCGGGAATTCATCTTTGCGGGCAAACCACAGCAGATACTCCTCCGGCAGGTCGATTAAGCGACGCCCTTTATATTTGCCAAACGGCATTATCGTATTGGCTATTTCAATCAGCTGCTCTTTTTCCATCTCAGCTACCCAGCAAACGCAGCATTTCCGCTTCGTCGATGACTTCAATGCCCAGTTCCTGCGCTTTCGCCAGTTTAGAACCTGCCGCTTCTCCGGCAATCACCAGATCGGTTTTCTTCGACACGCTGCCCGCGACTTTCGCGCCCAGTTCAACCAGTCGAGCTTTAGCGTCATCACGCGACATCTGGCTTAAGCTGCCCGTAAGCACCACGGTTTTACCAGCAAACGGGCTGTCAATCTCTTCCGCGTTGATAACGATCGGCGCAGGCCAGTGAACACCTTCCGCCAACAGCTCGCTGATGACATTGCGGTTGCTTTCTTCGGCAAAGAAGTTGTGAACGTGGGATGCAACGACAATGCCAACATCAGGCACCTTTTGCAGCTCTTCAATCGAAGCGGCTTCCAGCGCTTCCAGCGTGCCGAAATATGCCGCCAGACCTGCTGCGGTGGCCTCGCCGACTTCACGGATGCCAAGTGCATAGAGGAAGCGAGCAAAGGTGGTTTCTTTCGCTTTTTCCAGCGCGTTAACCACGTTTTGTGCCGATTTTGGCCCCATACGCTCCAGTCCGGTCAGTTTGCCTGCGGTGAGTTTGAACAGATCTGCCGGAGTATGGACATATTCTTTTTCAACCAGCTGATCGATGATTTTGTCGCCCATTCCGTCAACATCCATCGCACGGCGGGAAACAAAGTGTTTCAGCGACTCTTTACGCTGCGCACCGCAAATCAGGCCACCGGTACAGCGGGCAACCGCTTCACCTTCCACACGCTCAACGTCAGAACCACATACCGGACAATGCGTCGGGAATACAACCTCACGGGTATCTTCCGGGCGTTCAGAAAGCACGACGTTAACCACCTGCGGGATCACGTCGCCAGCGCGGCGAATCACCACTTTATCGCCAATGCGTAAACCAAGACGTTCGATTTCATCCGCATTGTGTAAGGTTGCGTTACTCACCAGCACGCCAGCAACATGGACAGGTTCCAGACGCGCAACAGGCGTAATCGCGCCAGTACGCCCAACCTGAAACTCGACGTCACGCACAAAGGTCATCTGCTCCTGCGCCGGGAATTTAAACGCTACCGCCCAGCGCGGGGCACGCGCGACAAAGCCAAGCTGCTCCTGCTGTTCCAGTGAGTTGACCTTAATCACCACGCCGTCGATATCAAAGCCCAGCGTCGGGCGGTCTTCTTCCACTTTGTGATAGAACGCCAGCACTTCTTCCGCCGATTCACAAAGCGTTACCCGATCGCTGACCGGCAACCCCCACTTTTTAAATTGCAGTAAACGGCCAAGATGAGTATCCGGCAGCTCGCCACCTTCCAGAACACCAACGCCATAGCAGAAAAAAGTGAGCGGTCGCTTCGCTGTAATACGCGGATCAAGCTGACGCAGTGAACCAGCTGCCGCATTACGTGGGTTAGCAAAAACTTTCCCGCCCGTGCGTCGCGCATCTTCGTTAATCTTTTCGAACCCCGCCTGCGGCAGGAACACTTCACCACGCACTTCCAGACGCGCCGGGATATTCTCTCCGTGCAGCTTCAGCGGAATGGCGCGAATAGTACGCACATTAGACGTGATATCTTCCCCGGTGGTGCCATCGCCACGGGTCGCGGCACTGACTAAAACGCCATTTTCATACAGAATACTGACGGCAAGGCCATCCAGCTTCAGCTCACAGCACCAGGTGACTTTCTCGTTGTTTTTCAGACGGTCCTGCACACGTTTGTTGAAAGCAAGAAAGCTTTCTTCATCAAAAACGTTATCCAGTGACAGCATTGGTACTTCATGGCGTATCTGGCTGAAAGCCGCCAGCGGCGCAGCGCCTACACGTTGAGTAGGCGAATCAGGCGTAATCAGTTCTGGATGTTTGGTTTCCAGCTCGCGCAGTTCGCGCATCAGCCTGTCGTATTCAGCGTCGGGAATTTCCGGCGCATCCATCACATGATAAAGATATTCATGATGGCGAAGCGTCGTTCGCAGTTCTGTCAGTTGTTGTTCGATTGATTCCATATCGCACCATCAATGCTAAAAACCCCCGACAAGCGGGGGTTCGAAGAGGAGTTAATTTGCCTTAAGTGTATCAGGCGTTGGCGTCTTTGACTTCGCGGATGATGTCCTGGTACTCGCGCAATTTCTGCGGAGTCATCATACGGCGCTGATCGTCAAGCACGACACCGCCCACTTCATCGGCAATATGCTGCGCAGATTGCAGCATCAGCTTGAAGTTCTGCAGCTCGTCACCGTAAGACGGTACCTGCATAAAGATAGTGACACCCGGAGTAGTGAAATCCTTCATTTCAGGATCAAAGGTTCCCGGTTTCACCATATTCGCCAGGCTGAATAACGCCGGGCCGCTGCCATCCGGGCTAAGATGACGATGGTAAATATTCATATCGCCAAAAATGAAGCCCGCTTGTTGAATGCTGTTAAGAAGCAGTTCACCGTTTAGCTCGCTACCGTGATGCGCCGCGACGTTCATGATAATCACCGCTTCTTTGCGCTTCGGTTTATCCATAACTGGAGCAGGTTCCGCTACAGGCTCAGGCTGTGGTGCCGCTACGGGTTCTGCAGGCTGGAAAGCCTGTTGTGCCGGTTGCGGTGCTGAATGCACAGGCTGCGGCGCTGGCGCGACCTGTGGCGAAACTGGCTGCTGCAACGGCTGTTCAGGCTGCGGCTGATAGGCAGGCTGCTGCACCGGCTGCGCTGGATGCGGAGCATGTTGCGGCGGTACCTGCGCTTCAGACGGCTGCTGGACCGGTTGACGCGGCTGCGCAGACGCATAAGGCGGTTGGTACTGGTGTTGCGGCGACGGACGAGCAGCCTCATGCTCCTGAGCGTTAGCCGGGGCATGATTCACGCGGTGAACACGAACCTCACCAACGCCCTCATCATCTTCGACATCCTCGTCATAAGAATCGTCGTCACGTTTTGACTTCATTCGTTTTAATGGCCGATCGCGGAACATAGAAGATCGTTCTTTACGGCTGGTCCAGAAACCATGTACCAGTAAAGCGATTATGGCGATCGCGCCAACAATGATTAATATCAGACGCAAATCCTGCATCATTATATTCTCTGTTGTTCTAACACCTTGCCACCACGGCAAACATTTACTCACTAAGAGTATTTGCCGATTACCTCAAGTGCAAGTGCACTATTAACTTTCACAGCACAAAGATAGATGAAATCGTGCTTTTTGCTGTTTTTTCGAACATATCCTAACTGTCCATTGCGCAATTACCCGGTAAAATACGCAGAATTTTCCTGGGATTGGTCAAAAGGAGCTCATCCTGATTATGGTTTCATCATTCACATCTGCCCCACGCAGCGGTTTTTACTATTTTGCGCAAGGCTGGAAGCTCGTCTCGCAACCTGGGATTCGGCGTTTCGTTATTTTACCGCTGCTGGTCAATATTTTGTTGATGGGGGGCGCATTCTGGTGGCTCTTTACGCAACTCGATGTCTGGATCCCGACTCTCATGAGTTATGTTCCGGACTGGTTACAATGGCTGAGCTATCTGTTGTGGCCCCTGGCTGTCATCTCTGTGCTGTTAGTGTTTGGCTATTTCTTCTCAACGATTGCTAACTGGATTGCCGCTCCGTTCAACGGTTTATTGGCTGAACAACTGGAAGCACGATTGACTGGCGCTACACCGCCAGATACCGGGATTTTCGGTATCATGAAAGATGTGCCGCGAATCATGAAACGCGAATGGCAAAAATTTGCCTGGTATCTGCCACGCGCAATTGTATTGCTAATTCTTTACTTCATCCCTGGTATTGGGCAAACCGTCGCGCCGGTACTGTGGTTCCTGTTTAGCGCCTGGATGTTAGCCATCCAGTATTGCGATTACCCCTTCGATAACCACAAAGTGCCGTTTAAAGAGATGCGCACCGCCCTGCGCACACGCAAAATCACCAATATGCAGTTTGGTGCTTTAACCAGCCTGTTTACGATGATCCCGCTGCTTAATCTGTTCATCATGCCCGTTGCCGTTTGTGGCGCGACGGCGATGTGGGTCGATTGCTATCGCGATAAACACGCGATGTGGCGGTAACAATCTACCGGTTATTTTGTAAACCGTTTGTGTGAAACAGGGGTGGCTTATGCCGCCCCTTATTCCATCTTGCATGTCATTATTTCCCTTCTGTATATAGATATGCTAAATCCTTACTTCCGCATATTCTCTGAGCGGGTATGCTACCTGTTGTATCCCAATTTCATACAGTTAAGGACAGGCCATGAGTAAGATTTTTGAAGATAACTCGCTGACTATCGGTCACACGCCGCTGGTTCGCCTGAATCGCATCGGTAACGGACGCATTCTGGCGAAGGTGGAATCTCGTAACCCCAGCTTCAGCGTTAAGTGCCGTATCGGTGCCAACATGATTTGGGATGCCGAAAAGCGCGGCGTGCTGAAACCAGGCGTTGAACTGGTTGAACCGACCAGCGGTAATACCGGGATTGCACTGGCCTATGTAGCTGCCGCTCGCGGTTACAAACTCACCCTGACCATGCCAGAAACCATGAGTATTGAACGCCGCAAGCTGCTGAAAGCGTTAGGTGCAAACCTGGTGCTGACGGAAGGTGCTAAAGGCATGAAAGGCGCAATCCAAAAAGCAGAAGAAATTGTCGCCAGCAATCCAGAGAAATACCTGCTGCTGCAACAATTCAGCAATCCGGCAAACCCTGAAATTCACGAAAAGACCACCGGTCCGGAGATATGGGAAGATACCGACGGTCAGGTTGATGTATTTATTGCTGGCGTTGGGACTGGCGGTACGCTGACTGGCGTCAGCCGCTACATTAAAGGCACCAAAGGCAAGACCGATCTTATCTCTGTCGCCGTTGAGCCAACCGATTCTCCAGTTATCGCCCAGGCGCTGGCAGGTGAAGAGATTAAACCTGGCCCGCATAAAATTCAGGGTATTGGCGCTGGTTTTATCCCGGCTAACCTCGATCTCAAGCTGGTCGATAAAGTCATTGGCATCACCAATGAAGAAGCGATTTCTACCGCGCGTCGTCTGATGGAAGAAGAAGGTATTCTTGCAGGTATCTCTTCTGGAGCAGCTGTTGCCGCGGCGTTGAAACTACAAGAAGATGAAAGCTTTACCAACAAGAACATTGTGGTTATTCTACCATCATCGGGTGAGCGTTATTTAAGCACCGCATTGTTTGCCGATCTCTTCACTGAGAAAGAATTGCAACAGTAATGCCAGCTTGTTAAAAATGCGTAAAAAAGCACCTTTTTAGGTGCTTTTTTGTGGCCTGCTTCAAACTTTCGCCCCTCCTGGCATTGATTCAGCCTGTCGGAACTGGTATTTAACCAGACTAATTATTTTGATGCGCGAAATTAATCGTTACAGGAAAAGCCAAAGCTGAATCGATTTTATGATTTGGTTCAATTCTTCCTTTAGCGGCATAATGTTTAATGACGTACGAAACGTCAGCGGTCAACACCCGCCAGCAATGGACTGTATTGCGCTCTTCGTGCGTCGCGTCTGTTAAAAACTGGCGCTAACAATACAGGCTAAAGTCGAACCGCCAGGCTAGACTTTAGTTCCACAACACTAAACCTATAAGTTGGGGAAATACAATGTTCCAGCAAGAAGTTACCATTACCGCTCCGAACGGTCTGCACACCCGCCCTGCTGCCCAGTTTGTAAAAGAAGCTAAGGGCTTCACTTCTGAAATTACTGTGACTTCCAACGGCAAAAGCGCCAGCGCGAAAAGCCTGTTTAAACTGCAGACTCTGGGCCTGACTCAAGGTACCGTTGTGACTATCTCCGCAGAAGGCGAAGACGAGCAGAAAGCGGTTGAACATCTGGTTAAACTGATGGCGGAACTCGAGTAATTTCCCGGGTTCTTTTAAAAATCAGTCACAAGTAAGGTAGGGTTATGATTTCAGGCATTTTAGCATCCCCGGGTATCGCTTTCGGTAAAGCTCTGCTTCTGAAAGAAGACGAAATTGTCATTGACCGGAAAAAAATTTCTGCCGACCAGGTTGATCAGGAAGTTGAACGTTTTCTGAGCGGTCGTGCCAAGGCATCAGCCCAGCTGGAAACGATCAAAACGAAAGCTGGTGAAACGTTCGGTGAAGAAAAAGAAGCCATCTTTGAAGGGCATATTATGCTGCTCGAAGATGAGGAGCTGGAGCAGGAAATCATAGCCCTGATTAAAGATAAGCACATGACAGCTGACGCAGCTGCTCATGAAGTTATCGAAGGTCAGGCTTCTGCCCTGGAAGAGCTGGATGATGAATACCTGAAAGAACGTGCGGCTGACGTACGTGATATCGGTAAGCGCCTGCTGCGCAACATCCTGGGCCTGAAGATTATCGACCTGAGCGCCATTCAGGATGAAGTCATTCTGGTTGCCGCTGACCTGACGCCGTCCGAAACCGCACAGCTGAACCTGAAGAAGGTGCTGGGTTTCATCACCGACGCGGGTGGCCGTACTTCCCACACCTCTATCATGGCGCGTTCTCTGGAACTGCCTGCTATCGTGGGTACCGGTAGCGTCACCTCTCAGGTGAAAAATGACGACTATCTGATTCTGGATGCCGTAAATAATCAGGTTTACGTCAATCCAACCAACGAAGTTATTGATAAAATGCGCGCTGTTCAGGAGCAAGTGGCTTCTGAAAAAGCAGAGCTTGCTAAACTGAAAGATCTGCCAGCTATTACGCTGGACGGTCACCAGGTAGAAGTATGCGCTAACATTGGTACGGTTCGTGACGTTGAAGGTGCAGAGCGTAACGGCGCTGAAGGCGTTGGTCTGTATCGTACTGAGTTCCTGTTCATGGACCGCGACGCGCTGCCCACTGAAGAAGAACAGTTTGCTGCTTACAAAGCAGTGGCTGAAGCGTGTGGCTCTCAGGCGGTTATCGTTCGTACCATGGACATCGGCGGCGACAAAGAGCTGCCATACATGAACTTCCCGAAAGAAGAGAACCCGTTCCTCGGCTGGCGCGCTATCCGTATCGCAATGGATCGTAAAGAGATCCTGCGCGATCAGCTCCGCGCTATCCTGCGTGCCTCGGCTTTCGGTAAATTGCGCATTATGTTCCCGATGATCATCTCTGTTGAAGAAGTGCGTGCACTGCGCAAAGAGATCGAAATCTACAAACAGGAACTGCGCGACGAAGGTAAAGCGTTTGACGAGTCAATTGAAATCGGCGTAATGGTGGAAACACCGGCTGCCGCAACAATTGCACGTCATTTAGCCAAAGAAGTTGATTTCTTTAGTATCGGCACCAATGATTTAACGCAGTACACTCTGGCAGTTGACCGTGGTAATGATATGATTTCACACCTTTACCAGCCAATGTCACCGTCCGTGCTGAACTTGATCAAGCAAGTTATTGATGCTTCTCATGCTGAAGGCAAATGGACTGGCATGTGTGGTGAGCTTGCTGGCGATGAACGTGCTACACTTCTGTTGCTGGGGATGGGTCTGGACGAATTCTCTATGAGCGCCATTTCTATCCCGCGCATTAAGAAGATTATCCGTAACACGAACTTCGAAGATGCGAAGGTGTTAGCAGAGCAGGCTCTTGCTCAACCGACAACGGACGAGTTAATGACGCTGGTTAACAAGTTCATTGAAGAAAAAACAATCTGCTAATCCACGAGATGCGGCCCAATTTACTGCTTAGGAGAAGATCATGGGTTTGTTCGATAAACTGAAATCTCTGGTTTCCGACGACAAGAAGGATACCGGAACTATTGAGATCATTGCTCCGCTCTCTGGCGAGATCGTCAATATCGAAGACGTGCCGGATGTCGTTTTTGCGGAAAAAATCGTTGGTGATGGTATTGCTATCAAACCAACGGGTAATAAAATGGTCGCGCCAGTAGACGGCACCATTGGTAAAATCTTTGAAACCAACCACGCATTCTCTATCGAATCTGATAGCGGCGTTGAACTGTTCGTCCACTTCGGTATCGACACCGTTGAACTGAAAGGCGAAGGCTTCAAGCGTATTGCTGAAGAAGGTCAGCGCGTGAAAGTTGGCGATACTGTCATTGAATTTGATCTGCCGCTGCTGGAAGAGAAAGCCAAGTCTACCCTGACTCCGGTTGTTATCTCCAACATGGACGAAATCAAAGAACTGATCAAACTGTCCGGTAGCGTAACCGTGGGTGAAACCCCGGTTATCCGCATCAAGAAGTAATTCTTGCCGCAGTGAAAAATGGCGCCCATCGGCGCCATTTTTTTATGCTTCCGCCAGCGGCGGCAAAATCAATTCATCGCTCTCATGCTGCTGGGTGTAGCGCATCACTTCCAGTACGCGCAACCCCGCTCGGTGCACTGCATCGGTTAACGCCTTCCCTTTCAGCAAGCCACTGATGAGCTGAGCACAAAACAGGTCGCCAGTCCCTTTCAGGTCGGTTTTTACCCGTGAATGGGAAATGACATTCACGCTGTCGGCAGTGACCACCACAACCTGCATCTCCTGATTTTCTTCATTACCGGAGGCGCTGGTAACCACCACCCATTTTAATGTGTCTGAAAGCAGACTTTTTGCGGCAGCAATGGCACTGTCGAGATCGCGGCAATTTTTACCGGTCAGGATTTCCAACTCAAAGATATTGGGGGTAATTCCCTGCGCCAGCGGCAGTAAATATTGTCGATACGCTTCGGGAAGGTCAGGTTTGACATAAATTCCGCTATCAATATCGCCAATCACCGGATCGACCATGATCAATAGGTCAGGATGGTCTTTGCGTAGCGCAGTCAGCCACTCGGCAAGGATTTTGATTTGCGATGCCGTTCCCATATAGCCCGTGGTTACAGCACGAAGTTGGCGCAGCGCATCACGCTCCTGAAGCGCACGCAAATAGCCGCTAAACCATTCGTCCGGAATCGCACCACCGTAGAAAGTGTCATAATGCGGCGTATTGCTCAGCAATACCGTCGGCACGGCAAAGACATTCAGGCCGTTCTGTTTGATAGCAGGCACGGCAATGCTGTTGCCCACGCTGCCGTAAACCACCTGCGACTGCACGGCGACGATATCCGCCTGCAGTGCCCTACTCTTATCGTTAAACAACAACAAACTACTCATTTAATTTTTTCTCCTTGCCGATGATCCTCATCGTAATCCAACCGAAACTTTACCTGATTCTGGCAGTCAAATCGGCTATCACAAAACAAGGATAAGGTAATTCAATGAAGAAAATCATTTGTCTGGTCATTACACTACTAATGACACTCCCCGTTTACGCGAAGTTAACTGCCCATGAAGAAGCCCGCATCAACGCCATGCTGGAGGGATTAGCACAGAAAAAGGATTTGATATTTGTGCGCAACGGTGATGAACATACCTGCTATGAAGCGGTTTCTCATCTGCGTCTGAAGCTCGGCAATACCCGTAACCGCATTGACACTGCCGAGCAGTTTATTGATAAGGTTGCTTCGTCGTCATCGATTACTGGGAAGCCGTATATTGTGAAGATCCCCGGTAAGAGCGATGAGAACGCACAGCCTTTTTTACATGCGTTAATTGCGCAGACGGATAAAACGGTGCCTGCGGAAGGAAATTAATCCGCTTTGGGAAGGCATTTACAGGAGGTAACATGAAAAAACGCTTTATTTATCACGATGAAAAATCGAATAAATTTTGGTGGATAGATTACGAAGGGGATAGTTTAGCTGTCAACTATGGCAAGGTAGGTAGTATTGGTAAATTCCAGACAAAAGAGTTCGATAATGAAGAACTGAACCGCCCCGGGTTTCCTGGAGAGTGTTTTATCTGTGAACTCAGGCTGCCAGATCATCGTTTCCGATGGAAGCATAATAAGCTTTTTCTGCTTCTGCCGGAGGAGTATGGCCCAGCCTTTCCAGCAATCGTCGATTGTTATACCAGTCCACCCACGTGAGTGTGGCCAGTTCCACTTCTGCACGGTTTTTCCAGCTCTTACGGTGTATTACCTCCGCTTTGTAAAGACCATTGATGCTCTCAGCCATCGCGTTGTCATACGAGTCGCCTGTACTCCCTGTTGATGCCAGTAATCCGGCTTCTTTTAGTCGCTCCGTATAGGCCAGTGACACATACTGAGAGCCTTTATCGCTGTGATGGATGGTGCCAGACGGACGACGGGCCCACAACGCCTGCTCCAGCGCATCCAGCACGAATGTCGTTTCCATAGACGATGAGACCCGCCACCCCACGATGTATCCGGCAAACACATCAATGATAAACGCCACATAGACGACCCCCTGCCATGTGCTGACGTAAGTAAAATCAGCCACCCACAGCTGGTCAGGTCGTTCTGCCACGAACTGACGGTTTACGCGGTCGCCTGCGGCAACGGCTTTCCGGCTGATGGTCGTACGGACCTTTTTACCCCGGAGAACACCGGCAAGTCCCATAACCGCCATGAGACGTGCCACTGTACATCTGGCCACCCTGATTCCTTCCCGTAACAACTGACGCCAGACTTTACGCACACCGTACACCTGATGATTTTCATCGTATACGCGCTGTATCTCTCTCTTCAGCCAGTCGTCGTGCTGCGCACGGGCACTGCGTTTATCCGGATGATGTCGCTGTTGCTGACAATGGTAATACGTTGACGGGGCAATATGCAGTTCGCTGCATACCGGTCCGACCCCGTACTGCTCACGCAGCTTATCCAGCAGTGGCATCATTTTTTCC
>OHQJ01000287.1_pt1 | contig 12881 bp, 12 predicted proteins | sample 1578081 | NCBI WGS metagenome assembly OHQJ01 (sample SAMEA3879545, study PRJEB24766) | human gut metagenome | biome: human-associated habitat; feature: feces | place: USA | collected 1985/1987
CCGGACAGATTATACTTTTGAAATCTATTTATTTTTCTCCCGTTCCAGACGGATCTGGCGGATGATCGCCTTTTTCTGATTATCTATATGCACCTTGGCCATATTGGATGCCGTTTCCTTATCCTTTTTCACGATGCTCTCATAGATGACCTTGTGTTCCTCCACCAGGCGCTCATGCTGGCTGAAATCCTTGATATACTCAAAACGATAACGGTACATCTGCTCAGACAGGTTGTTGACCAGCTGGATCAGGCGCTGGTTCCCCGTGGCCTGTACAATGATGTCATGCAATGCCACATCCGCCTGTGCGATCTGTTTAATGTCATCGGTCTTCACCGCCGTTTCAAAGGTATCGCAGGCCTTTTTCAGATCCTGTAATTCCTCCGGAGTGATCCGGTCACACGCCAGCTCCACGCAGAGCGCATCCATGGCCCTGCGGACCTCCAGGACATCGTTCATGCTCTTCTCCGTGATCTGAGCCACTTCTGCTCCTCTTCTGGGGATCATGGTCACCAGTCCCTCCAGTTCCAGCTTACGGATGGCTTCCCGGATCGGCGTACGACTGACTCCCAGCTTGTTGGCAAGATGGATTTCCATCAGTCGTTCTCCCGGCTTCAGTTCCCCCGTCAGAATGGCCTGACGCAAAGTATTGAACACCACATCTCTGAGTGGCAGAAATTCATCCATTGTCACCTGTAAATTATCCTGCATACCTCTACTCTGGCATTACTCACAAAATTCCGTCAGGAAAATCTGCTTTGCCAGCTGTTCCTCCTCTAATTTATCATATGCCCTGCGGGCCATGTCCTTCTCTACAAAAATACCGAATACCGTGGGACCGCTTCCGCTCATCAGACTGTTGATGGCTCCCAGTTCCTTCATACGGTCCTTGATCGTCTGAATTATAGGATATGCACTGACGGTTACCGTCTCCAGCACATTTTCCATCCGGTCCAGGATTCCCTGTAAGCTTTCCTCAGCGATGGCTTCCACCATACCGTCAATATCAGGATGCTTCACGATCTCCTGAGCATCCAGATGTTCGTACACGTATTTGGTGGAAACATTGATATCGGGCTTTGCCACCAGTACATAGCAGTCCGGTGCCGGAGCAAGCGGTGTCAGTTTCTCGCCGATTCCCTCAGCCAGCGCCGTTCCGCCCATGACGCAATAGGGAACATCCGCACCGATCTTCACCCCCAGTTCCATCAGATCCTTCAGTGTGCACCCAAGATCAAACAGACGGTTCATTCCTTTTAAGGTAGCTGCTGCATCCGTACTGCCGCCGGCCATGCCCGCTGCTATGGGAATATGCTTCTCCAGATGGATCTTCACGCCTCCACTGATAGGATAAGTCTCCATCATCAGTTTTGCCGCTTTGTAGATCAGATTATTCTCATCCGTAGGCAGTTCACCGGAATCTGTGGTTATCACGATCCCACCGTCTGTTCTCTCAAAGTCCAGCACATCATAGATTCCTACAGTCTGCATGACCATCTTCACTTCATGGTAACCATTCTCCAGTCTTCTGACCACATCCAGCCCCAGATTGATCTTGGCATACGCTTTTATCCGATATTCGTTCATTTTTGTCTCCAATACGTTAGGGCGCTATTCCAAAACTACATGCCTCTGAATAGCGTGTATACAATAATTGTACTTAATTTTATACAATCCTGCGTATTTTGTCAATGGAGTGCGGTTCTTTCCATAGATTTTTCCATAGATTTTTCCCCTGTTTTTCTCTAAATCCTCTAAAGTATCCACTGTCCGGGGACGATATAACAGGTGAAACCAAAAACCCTCAGAAGGTTAAAGCATGTATAGTCAAGGATGACAACAGGTACGGACAGCAGAACCGTACCGGAAAAGAGGAAACTATGAGCGTAAACGGAGTTACATCAACCCAGGCCGCTGCAGCCTACAGCTATAACAGCACAAGTGCAGCAAAAGAGAAAACTTCCGCAGAGGAAGCAAAAACTACAACTACCGCGGAAGATACCGGTGTCATCTATGAGCACAGCACCGCTGCCAAGACTTCTTCCACGAAGAAAACCTATACACCGGATACCAATCTGGTCAACAAATTAAAGGCAGATGCGGAAAACCGTGCCAGTCAGCTTCGTTCTCTGGTAGAACAGATGATGGGCAAGCAGGCTAACACCTACGGCAATGCCAATGACATCTGGTCCTTTTTACGTTCCGGTAATTTCACCGTAGATCCTGCTACCAAGGCACAGGCGCAGGCAGATATCGCCGAGGACGGTTACTGGGGTGTGAACCAGACTTCCGACCGTATCATTCAGTTTGCCAATGCTTTGACCGGCGGTGATCCGGACAAGATCGAGTCCATGCGCGAGGCATTCAAGAAGGGCTACGCACAGGCTGAGAAGACCTGGGGCGGTTCTCTTCCCGAGATCTCCCAGAAGACTTATGATGCTGTTATGGAGAAATTCGACAAGCTGGCAGCAGATGCCGGACTGACCACAGAAGAATAATGTCGTATTCTCGACAGACTTTCCTATAGAAAAACCATGTTGTACCGATGCCACAGAACGCATCCATGTACAACATGGTTTTTCTTTTCCGAACTGTATCAGGCCAGACCTTTTACCAGCAGCACCTTCTGCCCCGGGCGTAATTCATCGCTTTCCAGCGCGTTTAATTCTCTTACAGTCTTCACCGGCATATGATATTTCCTGCCGATGCTCCACAGGTCATCCCCCGGTGCCGCAATATAGATCACCGCACTGGGCAGTCCGGCCAGCACATTACTGTCGATTTCCTGCTCTTCCACCCCTTCGATGGCTTCCAGCGGAATATTCTTCATCACGGTCGTGGAAAAGGAAAGAACAGCCTTTACATCCAGTTCCTCTCCCTCCAGCAGATTCACCTGCAGCTGCTCCAGTTCACTGTGTACCTCTGCCTGATCCGTTCCCGTCACTCCCTGCACATTCAGGGTATATTCATACGGAATCTGCTCTCTGGTACTCACATAAGGAGTCTCATCATTTTCCGTAATGCACAACACTGTAAGATCAATGCTGCCCTGCAGGCGGATTCCTTCCTCTGTGGTCTCCTGATGATCGATCGTCACGATTCCCTCACTGTGCAACACCTGCAGTACCGGTGAGCCGATATCGGTCTTTCTGTGATCCGTCACTTTTGTCTTGCCTGTGATTCTGGCCAGCAACTGACGCAGGCTGGAATCTCTGGTGTCCGGGATCACTTCTTTTGTCACGCCGTAAATATCCCTTAAAATATCGATCTGCTCTTCCTCATAGAGACGGATATTCAGTTCCAGAGCACATTCTAGCCCAAGGATTCTCTCTTCCCCGTCCAGATCCGGCTGGATCGTCAGCTCTGGCTGTCCGTGTTCCTGTCTTACCAGTGAATACCGGATATCCGGCAGCAGTTCCTCCCGACATCCCTGACATTCCAGAGTGCCATTCAGCGGAATTGTCGTCTCATAGGAACGAATAGACCGCTCCTCTCCCTCTGCCTCATAGAGAACGAAGACCTGAATATCTCCCTGCACTGCCAGTTTCTCTTCCTGTGGCTTGAATTCCACATCCCGCAGTGACACATTACTCCAGAGGATCTGGTAAATATTCGGATAGCTGGAAGGCAGCGGAATCTCCTCTTTTTTGCGAAAAATATCGTTCTTGCAGATGGAAAGCTCCGTCACCTCCATGGGCGAGATCCGGTATTCCACACCTTCTCCGGCGCTGCCTCCCTGGATTCCCACGGGCAGTTCTTCATCGTAAATCTCTTCGATCCGGGCCGTGAGAAGCAGCAATGCCTGCAGATTCAGCTTCCGGGAATTGATCATATTTACCGTGAAATCTTCTACGGTTCCATTCACCGCTACAGTATCTGACGGCAACGTTCCCTCCATATGAATTTTTTCTTCAAAGGGCAGTGCACCGCTTAAAAGCACCAGATTGCTCCCTGTCTCCTGCGTATGATACAGAATGGCATAGCCCAGTTTTCCCCGTACCGTCACCTCATCCGTACCGGGCCGGATCTCCTCAATGACAACTTCTCCCTTTTCCAGGTTCAGGGTACTGATGTCCGGTTTATCCTCTGGAAGATTCAGATCCTCCTCCATGGTAAACTGTATGACAGTGGATCGTTTTACCCGATCCATATGTATATTTCTCTTGATCAGCTCCACAATAAAAGACCTCCATATATACATATATGAAGGTCTCTGTGTACTTATACCGTATTCTGTTCTCTGTATCTTACTGCACTGCACCGATCAGATCGGTCAGATTCTCCACATGGTAGGTACGCATGTAATCCTCGATGCCCTCCACTACTTTCACGGTAGTATAGGGATCCACAAAATTCATGGCTCCGACGCTGACGGCGCTGGCACCTGCCAGGATAAATTCGATGGCATCCTCCGCCGTGGCAATACCTCCCATACCGATAATGGGGATCTGTACCGCCTGTGCCGCCTGATAGACCATACGGACAGCGATGGGTTTGATGGCAGGGCCGCTCATGCCGCCGGTCTTGTTGGCAATGGCGAATTTTCTGCGGTGAATGTCGATCTTCATACCGGTGATGGTATTGATCAGGGACAGGGCATCTGCGCCTGCTGCCTCCGCTGCCTTTGCCATCTCCGTAATGTCCGTTACGTTAGGGCTCAGCTTCATGATAATGGGCTGTTTTGCATGATTTTTCAGTTCGGAAGTAATATTGTACAGAGCATCTGCTTTCTGTCCGAACGCAATGGCTCCTTCCTTGACATTGGGACAGGATACATTGATCTCCAGCATGCTGACTGCCGGTTCGTCTCCCAGTCGCTCTACCACATCCACGTAATCCTCTACGGTCTTACCGCAGACGTTCACAATGATCTTCGTATCATATTTTTTCAGGAAAGGAATATCTCTCTCCATGAATACGTCAATGCCGGGGTTCTGCAAACCGATGGCATTGAGCATACCGCCGTATACTTCTGCCACACGAGGGGTCGGGTTGCCGGGCCAGGGCACATTGGCTACACCCTTGGTCACCACCGCACCCAGGCGGTTCAGATCTACGAATTCTTCATATTCCATGCCGGAGCCAAAGGTTCCGGATGCTGTCATTACGGGGTTTTTGAAAGTTACTCCTGCAATCGTTGTCTGTGTATTCATCAGATCTCTACCTCCTCAGCATCAAATACGGGGCCATCGGTGCAGATTCTCGCATTATGCACATGAGAATGATGATCCACTTCTTTGGTCTTTACCACGCAGCCCAGGCAGGCACCCACGCCACAGGCCATATGCTCTTCCAGAGAGATATAGGCCTTGATTTCTTTTTCTTCCGCATATTTTTTGATGGCACGGAGCATGGGCATCGGTCCGCACGCGAAGATCACATCTGCCTGCAATGCATTTTCTTCGATGGCATTCATGACATTGCCCTTTGTGCCGACACTGCCATCCTCGGTGGCAATATATACGGTTCCGTTCTCTTCCAGATCCTCTTTTAAGAACAGCTGGTTATCGCGGTAGCCCACGATGATCTGCTTTTCTGCGGAAGCCGGAAGCTCTCTTGTCAGCTCCAGCATGGGAGGGATACCGATACCTCCGCCCATAAGGAATACTTTTTTGCCTTCCGCTGCCTCTGTGGGGAAGCCGTTGCCTAAGGTTCCCAGAATCTCCACACTGTCTCCTTCTGTATAAGAAGAAAATTCCGCGGTGCCCTGTCCGGCAATCCGGTACACAATGCGCAGGGCATCCTTTTTGTCGCTTACCTGACAGATGCTGATAGGACGGGGCAGCAAGGTGCTCCGGTCCTTGGGGTATACGCCGATGAACTGACCGGCTTTTGCCTGTTCAGCCAGATCTGTAGCGATCCACATGTCAAAAATTCTGGGTGCGATCTCCTTCTGGGAAAGCACAGTTGCTGTGATTTTCTTTTTCATGTTATTGTCCTTTTCTCTTCTATTTATAACGCTATAGCGCTCTTATAAGTGCTCTCTACCATGGGCTCTACGCTTCGTATACGATTCTGCCTCCGCAGATGGTCTTCCTCACTTCACCCTTCAGATTCCATCCGGTAAACGGTGTATTCGTGGCCTTGGACGCATATTTCTCCGGAGTGAACTCCGCTGCGGTATCGATCAGAATCACATCCGCCGGGCCGTCCTCGGCCAGATATCCGGCATCCAGATGGTACATAGCCGCCGGATTGGTACTCATCAGACGCAACAGCTGCTTCATGGTCAGATATCCTCTGTCCACCAGTTCCGTAATGCCCAGCGCCAGAGACGTCTCCAACCCGGTAATGCCGCTGGGTGCCTCTGTGATCGGCTTTGCTTTTTCCTCCGCAGTATGGGGTGCATGATCCGTAGCGATCATATCGATGGTGCCGTCCACCAGTCCCCGGATCACCGCCTGACGGTCCGCTTCCTCCCGCAGGGGCGGATTCATCTTCGCCAGTGTACCGTACTTGATCACGGCATCCTCAGTCAGGGTAAAATGATGAGGAGTGGCTTCCGCGTGGATATTGGAGCAGCGCTTTTTGGCCTGACGCACCAGCTCCACCGCTTCCTTGCTGCTGATATGCTGAATGTCGATGCAGGCTCCGGTCTCTTCTGCCAGCTTCAGGTCCCGCTCCACCAGCGCGATCTCCGCCTCTCTGGCAGAACCGCCGATACCGTAATACTCGCTGGCCTTTCCCCGGTTCACACCGTTGTTCTCGATATATTTCGGATCTTCTTCATGGAAGCTGATGGGCATGTCCAATTCTGCGGAGATCTCCATGGCGCGGCGTACCAGTTCCGCATCTAACAGAGGCACACCGTCATCCGTGAATCCCACGGCACCTGCCGTTGCCAGCTTCTTCATATCCGTCAGCTGTTTTCCCTGCATCCCCATGGTCACATTGGCGCAGGTGGTCACATGAATGCCTGTCTTCGCTCCCTTATCCAGGATATAATGCAGCGTCTCCTCACTGTCCACCGCAGGCTTCGTGTTCGCCATCAGTACCACTGTGGTCACGCCGCCTTTTGCTGCTGCCGCAGCACCGGTGTTGATATCTTCCTTTGCCGTAAAGCCGGGATCCCGGAAATGCACATGCACATCCACCAGCCCGGGAGCCACCAATAACCCTTCCGCATTGATCCGGGTCACTTTGCCCCTCGGTTCTATCTTTTCCGCAATCTTTACAATCTTGTCACCGTCGATCAGGATATCATAATTGCCCTCTCTGCCCGACTTGGGATCGATCATGTAGCCATCATGTATCAGTATCATATTGTCTCCATTCCCGGGCTTTTACCACCCGCCTTCGTGACCTGTTTCTCGGAAAAGTTTATCATGTTTTCATAGAAAAGAAAAGAGTGTTATAATAGAAAAAAGGAGGTCTGACGACATGAAAACAAGAGAGGAAGCGCTGAACTACGGATTGTCTTTTCCAAATACTTATATGGAAATGCCCTTCCACGATCCCAACTGGCAGCTGGTACGTGTGAAGGGCAGTAAAAAAGCTTTTCTATGGACTTATGAAAAGGATGGCTGTCTGCATCTGAATGTGAAGACCGATCCTGCCTGGCGGGACTTCTGGCGCAGTACCTTTTCTTCCGTCATTCCCGCATATCATCAGAATAAAGATCACTGGAACACCATTATTTTAGATGGTTCGATCCCCGATGAGGACATCCGGCGCATGATCGCAGAAAGCTATGATCTCGTCACCGACAGTCCTACGAAGCGGATCTATGAAGCCGTCAAAAAGATTCCGAAAGGCTGCGTCGCCACCTACGGTCAGGTTGCCGCCATGGCCGGAGAACCGAAGATGGCCCGGGCCGTGGGCAATGCCCTGCACAAGAACCCGGATCCCGACCATATCCCCTGCTACCGCGTGGTCAATTCCAAAGGGGAACTCTCCGGTGCCTTTGCCTTCGGCGGTTCCGACGAACAGGCCAACCGCCTCCGGGCCGACGGCATTGAAGTCATCGGTAATAAAGTAGACCTGCAGAAATTCGGTATATCGCTGTGAAACTTTTTTCATCGCAGCCTTTCGTCCATGATACCGGAAGCCGGCAAATTTCATCGGTTCTGGCCGATTTTTTACCATGTCAGCAAGGCCATACTGCGGTGTGAAAAACCAATCTTCTGTCCCTGAATGCTTCCATCGAGACGACCCGTGCCTGAGAACATAGCCGCGGATTCGCCGTCGTAGCGGAAGAGATTTCCTCCCAGACTACTTTTGTCCAGGAGATGACCGGTGCTTTACGGGACGATGTAAAAGCACTGTAATATTTTTCGTTGCAGTTTTTTTACTTTTACTTCTCAATCTGGGAACGGATATCATCCTCCAGAATATGTTCCACATCTTTTGCTTCTTTGCGGATGTTTTGCAGATTTTCACGAATCTCCCGTTCCTCCTGTACGATCTCGGGATGTTCCTTCTTTTCTTCTTTAATGAACATACACAGGAAGCTGATCAGTAATATGATGCAGGAGATCCAGATGGTCCTCGCCCCTATGTAGCCGATCATATGTCCGCCCAGCGCCGCACCAACGGCAAACAGGAAAATGATTCCAAAATAATTGCCGGATTTCCGTAAGATTTTTTTGTCCTTCGTCTTCCCATAGGCACACAGGGATTCCATGCCGCTGCGCAGATTACCGATACACATGGTACTGGCAAAAGCATAACCGTTCACCTTGCGGAAGGTCTGCACCTGCATCGCACAGGCAAACGAGACCAGCGCATTGGCCATAAGATTCCACTCCTGCGGGAAAAAGCCCACCACGAACAGCATCACGATCTCACACAGCACCACCAGCTGCCGCCAGTGGAGCCGCTGCAGATTCTGCAGCTTCTGGTGCATCAGCTCTGCCGCGAACACGCCCAGCGCAAAGAAGCACAGGGGCACAAGATAATGCAGCACACGCCCCCACTCCCCGGCAAAGGCATGGACAGCCATCAGCACGATGTTGCCGGTCTGGGCGTTGGCAAACACCTTGCCCCGGAACAGATAGGTGTATACGTCCTGCAGGCCGCCGGACAGTGAAAGGAACATTGCCGTGCAGAAGGCTTCCGACATCTGGCCGCGGCGCTTTTTCTTGGAATTCATGCAAATTCCCCCTCTGATTTTTTACCCCTATACTATAACGCGGGTTGACGGATTTGTCAAAAACCAAAGACGCTTTTTGGCGGTTTTGACCATGTAAAACGAATATGCCTGCCATGTATTTTGCAATTGCATCCGGGTTGTGCTACAATAAGACCATTCATACAGAAAAAGGAGAATCTCCCCATGCCCAATATCATCGAGATCACGGATTTTCACGCGCCGGAGCTGGACCCCTACGCCCGCCTGACGCAGAACCAGCTGCGCAGTCGGCTGGAACCCGAAAAAGGCATCTTCATTGCCGAGAGCCCCAAGGTGATCTCCCGGGCACTGGATGCAGGCTTTGTACCGGTCTCCCTGCTGATGGAGCGCAGGCAGATCACCGGCCCAGCGGCGGAGATCCTGACCCGCTGCGGGGATGCACCCATTTATACTGCTGACCGGGAGCTGCTGGCTGCACTGACAGGCTACGAGCTGACCCGGGGCGTGCTCTGCGCCTTTCAACGTCCGAAGCCCCGCACCGTGGAGGAGCTCTGCCGGAACGCCCGGCGGGTGGCCGTGCTGGAGGGCATTGTGGATTCCACCAACGTGGGTGCCATCTTCCGCAGCGCGGCAGCGCTGAACATGGACGCTGTTCTTATCAACCCCTCCTGCTGTGACCCGCTCTGCCGCCGGGCCGTGCGCGTGAGTATGGGCACGGTATTTCAGGTGCCCTGGGCGCAGATCGGCGAAACGCCCGCCGATTGGCCCGAAAAGGGGCTTGCTCAGCTGAAGGCTCTGGGCTTCAAGACGGCTGCCATGGCCTTGAGCGACCGTTCGGTCAGCATCGATGACGAAGCCCTTGCCCGGGAGCCGAAGCTTGCCATTGTGCTGGGCACGGAGGGAGACGGCCTTTCCCGTACCACCATCGCATCCTGCGATTATACGGTCAAGATCCCCATGTCCCACGGGGTCGATTCCCTGAACGTTGCCGCCGCCAGTGCCGTGGCGTTCTGGCAGCTGGGCAAACAGTAATTCATAAGCCACACAGCAAAAAACTCCCGCCCGGAGCGCATCCGGGCGGGAGTTTTGCTATGCCTTAGAAGGATTCAAAGGAGAAATTACTTTTTCATGTAGATGTGGTGGGGCAGACCTGCAATGTACAGCGGAGTCAGCTCAGCCTGGATCAGCGGGCGGGCATACTCGAGGAATTCCTCGGTCATCTGGGTGTGATTCTCGTTCATCCAGCTCAGGGGAACCTTCTTCTCGAGGTTTGCAACTTCACTGATGGGGTGCAGCTCGGTGATGTACTGATAGGGGCTGTTGGAGATGCGCTTCAGGGCGACCATCTGACCGGTGACACCCTCAAAGGCAGCCTTGGCAGCAGCGCCGCCCACCTGGTAAGCCTCGGTGATATCGGTGCGGCTGGTCAGGTGACCAGCGCAGCGCTGCAGGGTAGACAGCTCGATGCAGCGGGTCTTGGTGTCCAGACGGCGTGCAACGGTGTTTGCCAGAAAGCGCGCCGTACCGGTCAGAGCCTTGTGGCCGAACGCATCCACCGCGTGGACATCGTCGGCCAGCTCACAGACATAGCGGCCATCCTCGAGCTTGACGCCCTCAGACACCGCGATGACGATGCTGGGCTTCTTCTCCTGCATGGCGCGGACCTTCTCAATGAAGTGCTCCACGTTGAAGGGGACTTCGGGCAGGCAGATCATATCCACGCCCTCGCAGTCATCGCTCTTGGCCAGAGCGGCAGCAGCGGTCAGCCAGCCAGCGTTGCGGCCCATGATCTCGACCACGGTGACATAATTGGTGCCGTAAACGGTGGCATCGCGGATGATCTCCTTCATCACCACACCGATGTACTTTGCCGCAGAGCCGTAGCCGGGGGTGTGGTCGGTCACCATCAGGTCGTTATCGATGGTCTTGGGAACGCCCATGACTCGGCATTCGTAGCCCACGGACTGCATATACTGATTGATCTTGTTGCAGGTGTCCATGGAGTCGTTGCCGCCGTTATAGAAGAAGTAGCGTACGTCGTATTTCTGAAAAATCTCCAGAATGCGCCGATAATCCGTATCGTCCGCTTCCGGGTCGGCCATCTTGTAACGGCAGGAGCCCAATTCCGACGACGGTGTGTGCAGCAGCAGACGGAGCTCATCCGGATCCTCCTGACGGATGTCATACAGACGGTCATCCAGAACCCCGCGGATACCATGCGCCGCGCCGTAAACATTGGTGATGGCATCCGATTCCAATGCGGTCTTGAGCACGCCGTAAGCGCTGGCGTTGATGACAGCAGTCGGCCCTCCGGACTGCCCAAAGATACACGCACCCTTCAATATACCGGACATAGCTTACCTCCACAAATTCACAAAATTGATAGATTTTAAGGGAACATTGAATTCTGCTATTGATATTATCTCGAAACATGTGTAAAATGAATTGAACCCCTTATCGGGGACATTCATTTTATCACTGTTCCTTATATTATATGAAAGAGAGTTGACTTGTCAATGTCGATTGTTACTTCTCAGGAAATGTTTGCAAAAGCGTATGCCGGCGGCTACGCCATCGGTGCGTTCAATGTGAATAACATGGAGATCATTCAGGGTATCACTGAGGCCGCAAAGGAGTGCAACGCTCCGGTGATCCTGCAGGTATCCTCCGGTGCACGCAAATACGCCAATCGCACGTATCTGGTCAAGCTTGTGGAGGCTGCCGTGATCGAGACCGGTCTGCCGATCTGTCTGCATCTGGATCATGGCGATTCGTTCGAGCTGTGCAAGTCCTGCGTGGATGACGGATTTTCGTCCGTCATGATCGACGCCTCGTCCAAACCGTTTGAAGAGAATATCGCGCTGACGCGTCAGGTCGTGGAATATGCACACGCGCATGGCGTCGTTGTCGAAGCGGAGCTTGGCACGCTGGCCGGTATTGAAGATGATGTGAAGGTCAAGGCTGAGGACTCGTCCTACACGCGCCCGGAGGATGTGCAGGAGTTCGTTGAACGCACCGGCTGCGATTCGCTGGCCATCGCCATTGGCACGAGCCACGGCGCTTATAAGTTCAAACCCGGAACGAAGCCGCAGCTGCGCTTTGACATTTTGGAGGAAGTGTCCGAGCGCCTGCCTGGCTTCCCGATCGTGCTGCACGGCTCGTCTTCCGTGCCGCAGGAATATGTGCAGATGATCAATGAATTCGGCGGCAATATGCCCGGTGCGATCGGTGTGCCGGAGGATCAGCTGCGTCAGGCCGCGCGCTTGTCCGTATGCAAGATCAACATTGACTCTGACCTGCGTCTGGCCATGACCGGAACGGTGCGCAAGTATCTGGCTGAGCATCCGTCGGAATTTGACCCCAGAAAGTACCTCGGCCCCGCGCGCGAGAATATCAAGCAGCTTGTCAAGCATAAGATCATTGATGTGCTCGGCTGCGACGGGAAAGCCTGATTTCGCATACCGCTCCGTCTGGACAAGGGGGATACCCATGAATTTTCAGGAACTTCTGACGCGCCTGTCCGCGAGCTGCTTTGCTGCGGATCGGCCGGACTATGATTGGAAAACGCTGCGCCTGTTTCCGGAAACGGGGCTGAGCCTTGTGCTGATCGCGCGGCTATTTGCGGCGCTCGTCCTGTGCGTGATCGGTGCGCTTTTGCACAGCATGGCGCTGCGCTATGTGCTTTTGATTTTGTCCGTACTCATCTGTGGCTATGACTATCTTGCTGCAGCGCTCTCGTGTATCCTTGCGCGGCAGGTGTTTCGGCCGGCAGTGCTCATCATCGTGTGCGTGATCGGCACACTGGCAGTCG
>OHQJ01000309.1_pt1 | contig 12336 bp, 10 predicted proteins | sample 1578081 | NCBI WGS metagenome assembly OHQJ01 (sample SAMEA3879545, study PRJEB24766) | human gut metagenome | biome: human-associated habitat; feature: feces | place: USA | collected 1985/1987
GACTGATCCCGGAGGCAAGCCGGGAGTTTACCGCTCTTCTCGCGGAGATCCGGAATGTGGAGGCGGAGATCGCCGGGCCGGAATACGAAAACCAGCTCGCCGCCTACCAGAACATGCGAACCCAGGTCAAGGGCCTGATTGACAATACCCAGGCGCAGAAAAAGGATCTGGACGAGAAGCTGGCGAATGGAAAAAAGGTACTGTCTGACAACGGATTTACAGACCGGACGTCCGTGGATGCCATGTCTTCCGACGCGGAGAGACTTTACAGCGAATATAATACTCTGAATGGGGAGTGTAACAAGAAGTCCAGGAAGGTTCTTTCCGGCCTCACAGCGGTTCTCGGAATCGCAGGACTGGGGGCTGCGGCAGCACTTGGATATTTCAACCTCACTGCCTATCTTCCGGTCTGCGGCGCTGCTGCAGCAGCGGCTGTACTCTTCTTTATCATCTCTCTGGTCATCCGCCAGAAAGATAAAGAGTATCACAGGATATTCGACAATACCTCCGCAGAACTCGGTTCCCTGCTTGCGAGACATCTCGGCGATTCCGCCGTATCCGAGGATGCGATGAACGCATTCCGGGCAAGAATGGGCGAATTTTCAAAGCTCTGCGATATGGTTGCCCAGTCTGAGACGGAGGTCAGGAAGTTCTTAGAAGACTTAAGCAATCTCCAGACGAAGCAGGCCGGCTGCAGCGAAATGATCGAGAAACAGCAGCGGACCCAGTGGGAGCTTGAGAAGAAATTAGAGCATTTGAGCAACTGTAAGAATAAAGCGAAGGCATTGAAGCGGACACTGGCGGAAAACGACAGGATCCACGATGAGATCGTCGCCATCGATCTTGCCCAGGAGACCATGGCAGATCTCTCCTCCTCGATCCGGGATTCCTTCGGACTCTACCTGAATAAAGAAGCGTCCCAGTACATTACCGGGATCACGGGTGGGATCTATGACAGCATGAGCATCGACGAGAATCTGAATGTCTTCTTAAACACGAAGACAAAGCTGGTTCCCCTCGAGAATGTCAGCAGCGGAACCATGGATCAGGTCTACCTTGCCCTGCGTCTTGCCGCTGCGAAGCTCCTCACCGGTTCCGGCTCCGGCGGTTTCCCGCTGATCTTCGACGACAGCTTTACGCAGTACGACGATGAGCGCCTGAAAACCGCTCTGGAATGGCTCGCCTCCGCTTACGGCGGACAGATCATTATTTTCACATGCCATCGCCGGGAAGCACAGATGCTGCGGGCTAGACAGGTGGAGTTTCAGTTGATTGAGATGTAAAAAACGGCCGACAGTTTTTCGCTGTCGACCGTTTTTATGTTCTTATTCAAATATGAAGTACCTTCTTAAAAAGCCTTCTTTTACTTATATGGATTCGAGCTCTGAACGAAAGCTTTCGCTACCTCTGCTGCTTACTTTCATTCTCGGATTTTCCCACTTTTCCACGTATGATTTCCTCTTAAGCGTACTTTTCCACAATCTTCTTAAATTCATCCTCATGCCCTGCGATCCATGTCTCCCAGTTCATGTTCTGGCTGGCAACAGCTTTTCCGAGATCCACGAAGAATTTCGGCAGGTCGCTCTCTAAGATCACGGCTCCGGCCTCCCCGAACTTTGCAGCACCGAGCTTATCACTTCCGCCTACAAACATCTTAAACGCGGACTCCGGCTTTCCGTCAACAGACTTTGCCGCTCCCTGGAAACCGATGGCTGCCGCCTGGTGTCCGGAACAGCTGGACGGGCATCCGGAAATACAGATCCTCGGGAGTGCACCGTCCGGGATCTTCGCCTCCCGTACAGCCTCCACAGCCGCTCTGAGCACCGTCTGGCTGTCTCTTACGCCCTGCTGGCAGATTGCAGCACCGATACAGGCTACACTGTTCTCAAAAGTGCTCTGAGCGCCGTCGTTTGTCGCTTCAAGGACTTTCTTCGCCTCATCAGCAGTGAGGTTGATGATGTAGATCGTCTCATACGGCGCGATCCGGCACTCCGCGTCCGGGATCTCCCTCACGAGAGAAAGAAGCTCCGCAGGTTTTCCTGCCGGAAGACATCCGCCGATCGGATGGTATGCCACTGCATAGAGCCCCGGCTGCTTCTGTGCGACTACACGCTTTCCGGAAATCTCGCCGCTGCCTTTCTTTGTCACCGGCTTTGCCTCCACATGAAGGTCAAGACCGCCTTTTTCTTTTACCTTTGCCACATTCTCAAGGAATGTTGCCTTTAAACCGTCAACGCCCAGTGTCTCCTGCATAAAGCGGGTGCGGGCTTTCGCGCGGTTCTCATAGTTTCCGTGCTGGCAGAATGTCTCGATCATGGCGCGGATGTAGTAAAGGATCTCTGCCGCCGCAACATGTTCGTCCACGAGAACGCCCATCTTATAGCCGCCGCCGAGTCCGCCCGCGATGCGGAGTGTAAAGGTTCCGTCCGGGTTTGCCATAAATCCCATATCGCGGAAGGCGCTGTGTACGGAATCACCCGCACCGTTGCTGAACGCTACCTTTAACTTTCTCGGCATGTGGATCTCACCAGCGATGGAAAGCAGATACTCTGCCGCTGCCTCCGCATACGGTTTTACATCGAATGCCTCACCTTTCTGCACGCCGGAGAGAGGACTCATCATGATATTTCTCGGATTGTCTCCACCGCCGCCTCTGCTGTAAATTTCACTTGCGATGGCTTTCTCCATGAGGACCGGAACCTGCTCTGCTTTCAGGTTGTGGAGCTGCACGGTCTCACAGGTGGTGAGCTTCATAAGCTCCACACCGTAATCTCTCACTGCCTCGGTAAGAAACTCCAGACGTTTTTCTGTCAGGTTTCCGCCTGCCATTCTGAGACGCAGCATATGCTTTGACGGATCACGCTGCGCGTAGCTTCCGAATCCACCGGAGATTCCCTTGTACGCCTTGCGGTCGATCTCTCCCTTATCGAACTTCTCGATCGTTCCAACAAATTCATGGATCTGTTCACGGAACTGTTCTTCCCATTTTTCATTCATCATAATTGTATTCTCGCTTTCCCTTTTTATAAAACGCTTATCTCTTCCCCAGCTGTCTCCAAAACATGCCGGAAATCCACAGCGGAACTGCTTCGTATCTTGTATACAATAAGCGCTCTATCATTTTTCAATTATTCTTTCCAGTGTAAATGATGCAGATGTCCTTCCATCGTCATCTTCTCAAATCCGTTCTGCCGTAACGCCTCATAGAGCACGATCGCGACTGAATTCGAGAGATTCAGCGACCGGATATCTCCCCACATCGGGATCCTGATGCAGTTTTCGCGGTTTTCCACCAGGATCTCCTCCGGAATCCCACGGCTCTCCGGCCCGAACATGATGTAGGCATCCGGATCATAGGGAACGTCCGTGTATACATGCTCGCCCTTCGTGGTCGCCATATAGATCTTCGCCCCCGGATTTCTCTTTAAAAAATCCTGATAATCGCTGTACACTGTTACGTCCAACTTATCCCAGTAATCCAGTCCCGCCCGGACTAAATGCTTCTCGCTGAGCTTAAATCCCAGCGGCTCGATCAGGTGCAGCTTCGTGTTCGTCGCCACACAGGTGCGCCCGATATTTCCTGTATTGGCCGGCATTTCCGGCTCGTATAATACGATATTCATTGTTGATCTTCTCCTGTCATGTCTGCCGCTTTCCGCTTTCCACGATCACTCAGAACTAATGTCAGCAATCCGGATTTTCTCACGAAATATAAGGTGCAGACATATAAAACCCCGGCCCGACCACCTTCATGATCAAGCCGGGGAACTGTATTTTACATGACCGTCCGCTCAGCGCACAATCACAGCATCCATTTATTTCGCATCATTCAGATGTCTCTTCACGAACCGCTCCATTCTCTCAAGAGCACGTTTCAGATCATTCAGGGAATACGCGTAGGAAATTCTTAAATATCCCTCGCCACAGTCACCGAATGCGGTACCCGGAACAACGGCAACCTTCTCCTCCTCCAGAAGCTTTAACGCAAACTCATCGGAGGTCATTCCAAATTTCTTGATGCTCGGGAATACATAGAATGCGCCCTGCGGCTCATAACAATCAAAGCCCATATCACGGAGTGCCTTCACGAGATAACGTCTTCTCTGGTCGTATGCACCCCGCATCTCAGCTACATCTTTGTCTCCGTTTTTTAATGCCTCGACCGCAGCGTACTGGCTTGTCGTCGGCGCACACATGATCGCAAACTGGTGGATCTTTAACATCTGTTTCAGGATCAGCTCCGGTGCACACGCATATCCAAGACGCCATCCGGTCATCGCATAGGATTTTGAGAAGCCGTTGATCAGAACGGTGCGTTCCTTCATTCCCGGGAATGCGGCGATCGTACAGTGCTGTCCCTTATAAGTAAGCTCTGAATAGATCTCGTCGGAGATAACAAACAGGTCTTTTTCGATACAGATCTTCGCGATCTCCGCCAGATCCTCCGGCTCCATGATGGATCCGGTTGGGTTATTGGGGAACGGAAGGATCAGAACCTTCGTTTTCGGTGTGATCTTCTCGAGAAGTTTTTCCTTTGTAAGACGGAATTTATCTTTTTCTTCGAGCTGGATCGTAACCGGCACGCCGTCAGCCAAAACTGTACACGGAGTGTAGGAAACATAGCTCGGCTGAGGGATCAGGACCTCATCTCCCGGATTTAACATGGCACGGAGAGCAATATCGATGGCTTCACTGCCGCCGACCGTGACCATAACTTCCTTATTATAATCATACTCTACATCAAAACGTCTCTTTAAATAATTACAGATCTCGATCTTTAATTCCTTTAAACCTGCGTTTGAGGTATAAAAAGTCCGTCCCTTTTCCAGAGAGTAGATTCCCTCGTCCCGGATGTGCCACGGAGTATCAAAATCCGGCTCACCGACACCAAGGGAGATCGCGTCCTTCATCTCGCTCACAATGTCGAAGAATTTACGGATCCCGGACGGCTGGATCGATACGATTTTATCTGATAATGGGTTTCTCACGGTGTAATCATCATCCTTTCATCTTCTGCCTTACCGCACATAACTGTTCCATGATCTTTATATTTCTTGAGGACAAAGTGTGTCGCTGTGCTGAGGACCGAATCCATCGGTGACAGCTTCTCTGATACGAACTGCGCGACCTCTCTCATCGTTTTGCCCTCAATGATCACGGTAAAATCAAAGGCGCCGGACATCAGATATACAGAAGTCACCTCACTGTACTGGTAGATGCGCTCCGCGATCTTATCAAAGCCCATTCCTCTCTGCGGGGTTACCTTCACCTCGATCAGAGCGATCACTTTCTCATCACCTGTGTTATCCCAGTTGATCATCGTGTGATAACCGCAGATAATGTTCTCCTTTTCCATCTCCGCGATCTCATTCGCGACGGCTGCTTCACTCTCACCCAGAAGGGCGGCCAGATCCTTTAAATCAATTCGGCTGTTCTTTTCAATGATCGCCAAAATTTTTTCACGCATAATTGTTCCTCCTCATTGCATCTATCATTCTTTTCCAGAAGCTGCATCCGTAAGCTTCCGGATCTCATCCGGTGCCGGTCGTTCCAGAAATCCGGTCGTTCCGATCCCGACCATTTTTCTGGCGATCCCTTTTTCGACTTTACCGATCACTGCAGACGGGATTCCGGCTTCACTCAGGAGCTTCACGGCATCCCCGCCGTTTTCCACTGCCATCAGGAGACATTCCCCCGATGAAAGTCTGTACGGATTCAGGTCAAAGAGTTCACAGATCTCGATCGTCTCCTGAGCCACCGGGATCTTCCTCAGTTCAAAGGAAATCCCCTGCTCGTAAGCTCCCGATATGGCCCAAAGGGCGGCCAGTATGCCGCCCTCCGAAATCTCTTCCCATTCTCCTGCACCGCAGGCGTTCAGCATCTCCGGAGTCAGCTCTGATTTTTTATCTGCCTGCTCCCGGATCCGTTTAACAAACCATTCCGGAAAGCGGGCTGATATCTCTTTTTCTTTTGCCGACAGAGCCATCTTCACACCATTTTTTCCGACAGTTCCTGCAACTACCAGATCCTGTCCCGGCTTAAAGATCCCAGCTCCGTTGGGTTCGCGCTCAATTTTTCTCATGATTCCGGTCTCTTTTCTATGCGGCCTAAGCCGCGTTTTCTCCCGCCTGAGCACCACCCATTCCGGGGCCGTAGTTTTCACCCGGCTGCGGTCCGGCCGGCTCCGTTGCCGGTGCCACGGTTTCCGGTGCCTGTGTCTCCGCAGGGGCCACGGCTTCGGTCTCCGTAGGAGCTGCTGTCTCCGCAGGGGTCGTCTCTACCGGTGCCGCGGCTCCTGTACCTACGCGGTAAACGGTTTTTGACGCATTATATGTGTCAGAATTTAATAACGTGCGGTCCTGCAGCTTTCCATCCACATAGACACACTTATACAATTTCGATTTTAATCCCGTATGTCCTGATTCCACTTTCACGCGTTTTCCTACCGGGAGGCTCGGATCCTGAATCTCCTGGGTCGGGGACGGTGTAGTGGAAATCGTCTCGGATTCAAATGCCAGCGTCCGATTCGACGGACGTGTCTCTTTTCCGTAGATCGTAAAGGTCAGCGTCTTTCCCTGAGTGTATCCCTCAATATAGATCGGGGTGTCATACGGGTTCTTTATCTTCAGATCTTTATAAGTTCCGGCGATCGCCGCGTCCATGGACGGCTTTACATAGCTGACCGTCATGGAGTGGTTCTGTCTCTGGACGATCTCCAGCTCCGCATATAAAGACGCGTTGTAGAGAGTCGTTGAGATCTGGCAGACACCGCCGCCGATACTGTCAACGGAACGGCCGTTTTCATAGGCAGTTGCCGTCTTATATCCATTTTCCAGCGAAAACGGGTGCATACACTCATATCCTGAGAGCACTTCTCCTGGCATCAGCACATGTCCGTTGATCTTTCCAGAGCCCACCGCAAGGTTTGTGGAACGGGATGCACCGCTGGTCGCAAAGCTCGTGGAGAACGTTCCGAGGACATCCTTGATCGTCGCGAGATCTTCCTCTGTCACCTTCGGTTTCTTCACGGTCACAGACGCCTCCACACGGATCGCATCTGTATCTTCACTGTTTAATGCATCATTGAGAGCTGCCTTCGTCGCATCCATATCAACGGTCAGACCTTCTTTTGAAGGAGTGATCTCAAATTTTCCGCCTTTTCTCGTGATCGTCGCGTCAACGGCATCCGCCACCGCGGAACCACATTTTTCGGATACGAAGGTAGATACCTTATCCTGATCCACAGAGAGATCAAGCTCGATCTTCACCGGATTTACTTCCAGATCTTTCTTCTTCATATAACGCTTTACGAGGTTTCCCTTAAGCTCCGTTCCCTGAATAGCTTTCGCCACCTCATCCCGGTTATCCCAGGCGACACCCAGCGTCTGCGCATCAGATTTTGCTTCCGTTCCATTTACCACGAGCGTGATATCCTGATTTAATTTTTCATTTACATAGCTCTCGATCTGCTTTTCGGCTTCCTCCTCCGTAAGTCCGGAAAGACTGACGGCTCCGACAGAGACCCCGTCCGGGATCCTTTCATCTGCCAGTGTGAAAACCGGGGCAGCCCAAACAAGTCCGGCGCTTAAAATCGCCGCCATGCCTGCGATCCACACATTTTTTTTCATTCTTTTCTCCTCACTGATAGCTTCCTGCGCCTGATAAATCTCAGGGCTTCTGCCCGCCAAATTTAAAAAATAGAAAGAAGGGAACCGAGGATCATCGGCACTACCATTGCGAGTACGACTAATACGATAACGATGGTAGAAAAAATCTTTCTTGTCTTTTTATTATTCATGTTAAACAAAACATTCACCTCTTCTTGCTTTCCAATCCGGACCGTATTCCGCAGCCGTTTCCCTGATTCACAGCCGCACGGTTCCCTGATATCCATTCTGTCAGGGTTCCGGAAATCTATCCCTGTTTTTTCGCATTTTCCGGTATTCTTCCGTACTGGAAAATGATCTTGTCGATCATCCGGGAGATCTCATTTCCGGACATATGACCAATCTCGACAGTTATGTCTATTCTATGATATTTTAGTAAATCCTGCAAGTGTTCTTTTTGCCTTTTCGATGCCGTCCGTTCCTTTTTTGCCTTATATTGGAGCATTTTGGCAGTAAAGAGTTCCGGGCGTTCCCCGCCGAACCTTTTTTTCAATTCCTGATATAGATTGTGAGCGGCGTAAGCGTCGGAAAGAGCCCGGTGCGCGGTGTCCTGAGCGACCCCAAAGTACGCGCAGGCGGCACTCAAATTTTTCTTTTCCTCCCCCGGCATCAGGTACCGGCATAATTTCAGCGTGTCTACCCCGTATTTCTCGAATTTTTGCTTCTGGTTTACCGCAGCCTGCACGAGAAAACCGTAGTCGAACATGATCTGGTGTCCGAGAAGCGGAAGATCCTCCGTAAAGCTTAAGACCTCCTCCAGAACCTCCTCGATCCCCGGTGCGTCCTTCACCATATCATCGTTGATCCCGGTAAGCTCCACGATCCGTTCCGGAATCTGTCGATGCGGGTTTATCATGGTATGGCAGGTATCCACCACCACACCATCGATCACCTTCACCATGCCGATCTCCGTGATCTTTTCCTGACGGGCGCCGATGCCAGTCGTCTCAAGATCCAGAGCTACATAGGAATTTATCATTTCATCTGCCATGTCTGTTCTCCATTTTTATCTCAGTCTGCTAAGACTCCCACCTCTTTCAGGTGATGAGCCATCCCTGTGGTCCGTCATTCTGCGTTACTGTTCGCGCCGCGCAAACAGTAACCATTCTTCTACTTTTGTCATCCGATTTTCGTCCGGATCATATACAAAGCGGACAGCTCTTGCGTTTCCGGACAGGGGATCCCGCTTTTTGTAATCAAACAGCACAAAGGTTCCATCTTCCATATGTTCCAGATGGGCCATTTTCGCCATCTGTCTGGAATCAAATCCCGCGTAGTCCGTAAGCCAACGGGGATTCTCCTCCTCCGCCATAAAAAATTCCCGCACTTCTTTTTTATATGGAGACTGGTCACCGGCAAAGGACGGGCGGCTCTTGATGTTTTCGCGTACATAGAGATCGTACATTAAGCTGTCTCGAAAGTCTGATAATGTCGGTTTCTCCATCGTTTCTGCGGTTCCCACGCCGGTTTTCTGCTCATCTCCCGCTGTAGTTTCCGCTGCGAACGCCCTCTGTCCTGAATTTGCTTCTTTTTCTTCCAAAAACTTATACAGGATCTCATATCTTGCCAGCCTGCTATGGCTGATCCCCGTAAGTCCATTCTCCTCATAGTATTCCGCCAGACTCGTAAAAATTTCCGCTGGTCTCGCGAATTTCCGTTCCAGAAGTTTCATGGTCGCCGGAAACTGGCCGCTGTTGTAGTAGACCTCCACCATGTCCTCCACACCCTTTAACCGGATCACATCGCTGTAGGGCAGCCATTTTGTGGAAAGGACTTCATAGGGAGGGATCCCACGGTATCTTAAATCATACGCCGCCACCTGCTCTTCCATGTAAGATCCCTTTAAAACCTTCAGGAACCCCATCTGGAGCTGATCCGGGCGCATCCGGTAGACATCATCAAAAGAGCGCATAAAGGACTCATAATTTTCATATGGAAGTCCCGCGATCAGGTCGAGATGCTGGTGGGTATTCCGGTAATCATAGACACGGTCCACCGCCTGTTTTAATTTCACAAGATCCATGTGCCTGTGAATTTCCCTGATCGTATCCGGGTTTGTGGACTGGACTCCGATCTCAAGCTGGATCAGGCCCGGCCGCATTTTTCCGATCAGCTCCAGTTCTTCCTCATCGAAGATATCCGCAGAGACTTCAAAATGAAAATTTGTAACCCCGTTGTCATGTTCCACCAGATAACGCCAGATTCCTAACGTGTGATCCCGCTTACAGTTAAAAGTACGGTCCACAAATTTGACCTGCGGGACTTTATGGTCGAGGAAAAACTGCAGCTCCGGAAGTACCAGACCGAGGCTTCGAAAACGCACGGTCTTATCGATAGAAGAAAGGCAGTAGCTGCAGGAGAACGGGCAGCCCCGGCTGCTCTCGTAATAGACGATCCGATTCTCAAACCCCGCCATATCATGATAGTAGAACGGGATCTCATCGAGACTCAGAAGGCGCTGGGGGCCATGTTCCACGATCTCGCCGTTCTCGGCGCGGTACGTAATTCCCGGAATGTGATCCAGATCTAAGCCTGCTGCGGGCAGTTCTTCCCGCTTCAGATACTCCCGCACAAGCTCCGTAAACGTCAGCTCGCCTTCCCCGCGCATCACGCCGCGGACGTCCGGCTCCCGCCCCAGTACTTTTTTCGCATCATAGGACACTTCCGGACCGCCGAGCCAGATCTCCGTCTCCGGCAATACCTTCTTCACATCACGGACGATTTCCATGACATGGGAAATATTCCATATATAACAGGAAAAGCCGATAAAATCCGGCTTTCTCCTGTAAATATCCTGTAAAATTAAGTCCATCTGGTGATTGATGGTGTATTCTCCGATCTCGATATCCGCCCCCGGGACCTTCGTCTGTGCAAAAGCCCGCAGGCTGTACACTCCCGGATTCGAGTGGATATATTTGGCGTTGATCGCCGCCAGCAAAAATTTCATTCGCTCCTCCGTTATACCCGGTACTCGATCTTACGGCCTGTCGGGTTGTACTGGTAATAGCGCACACCCGCCGCATTCAGCATTCTCTTGGACGCCCGTGTGGACGCATCGTTCGCGTACTTATCACTCTCATAGACAATCGTCCGGATCCCAGCCTGAATGATCGCCTTCGCGCACTCATTGCACGGGAACAGGGTCACATAAAGCTTGCTTCCTTCCAGACTGCCTCCGCGGTAGTTTAAGATCGCGTTCAACTCACTGTGCGTCACATAGAAATATTTTCTGTTGTACGGATCCTCGTCCAGCTTGTCCCACGGGAATTCATCATCGGAACAGCCTTTCGGAAATCCATTGTAACCCATGGACAGGATCTTATTATCCTGACTCACGATGCAGGCCCCAACCTGTGTATTCGGGTCTTTGGAGCGCATGGCAGAAAGCTTTGCGACTCCCATGAAATATTCGTCCCAGGTAATGTATCCGTCTCTCTTCTCTGACATAATCATCCTCCATTTCGTAGATGTAACCGCTTCATACACCTGCAGTTACAAATAAAATCCATTCCGGATCAGCTTTGCCGATGGGATTCTGCCTTCTTTATATCCCGCGCATGAAGCGCAGATCTTCCGGAATTTTTATACGTTTACAATATGGTATCCAGCCGCCTTGCACAGGCGATTGATGATCGCCTGACCGAGCTGATCCTTTGAAAAGCTCTCGGAGAAAATACAGTCAACCTTGCGGGCATCAAAGTCACGCAGCACCGCAAACAGGTTATGAGCCACTGTCTCCTCGTGTTCTCTGCTTCCGATCACCTCGAGATTTCCCTCCGGGTACATTGCCCGGCTCTCCTCGGTACAGATGATCCCGACTTTCTTTCCCTCTGCTTCCGCCTTCTTCGTCTGCTCATTGATATAGGCAACAACCTTATCCATGTCACCTTCCACCAATGTCATATCCGCTTTCGGCGCGTAATGGCGGTATTTCATTCCCGGAGCCTTCGGTTTGATATCACCGCTCACCGGTCCTAAGATCACCGGATCGATATCCACCTGCCCAAGTGTCTCGCGCAGCATCTCGATCGTGATCGCACCCGGTCGGAGAAGTGTCGGGATCTCACCAGACACATCCACGATAGTGGACTCAACGCCGATTCCAACAGCACCTCCGTCGATCACCATCTCGATCTTTCCGTCCATGTCCTCGATGACATGTTCTGCCTTTGTCGGGCTCGGTCTTCCCGATGTGTTGGCACTCGGGGCCGCGACCGGAACTCCGGCAAGATGGATCAGACAGTTCGCAACCGGATCTGACGGCATGCGGACAGCAACGGTGTCAAGGCCGCCGGTCGTTCCGTAAGGCACGATATCCTTTTTCGGAAAGATCATGGTCAATGGACCCGGCCAGTATTTTTCTGCTAACTTCCGTCCTGCCTCCGGGATCTCCTTCACAATCGCCGGAAGCTCTTCCATACAGGAAATATGGGCAATCAGAGGATTGTCAGACGGACGGCCTTTTGCCGCGTAGATCTTTTTCGCCGCCTCTTCGTTTAACGCATTCGCGCCGAGACCGTAAACCGTCTCTGTCGGGAACGCTACGAGACCGCCGTTTCTTAAGATCTCAGCTGCCTCTAAAAGCCCCGGATTCTTTTCCAGTGCCTCTCTTGTCTTCTCTTCCTCTTTGATACCAACTACTTTTGTATTCATATTCTGCACTCTCGAT
>OHQJ01000330.1_pt1 | contig 11981 bp, 9 predicted proteins | sample 1578081 | NCBI WGS metagenome assembly OHQJ01 (sample SAMEA3879545, study PRJEB24766) | human gut metagenome | biome: human-associated habitat; feature: feces | place: USA | collected 1985/1987
CTTCATGGGCATCCCCGGCGAGAGCCTGAAGGGCGTCTACTCCGCCAACGAGTTCCTCACCCGCTCCAACCTGATGAAGGCTTACCTGCCCACCAGCAAGACCCCCATCCGCACCGGCAGGAAGGTCGCCGTCGTCGGCGGCGGCAACGTGGCAATGGACGCAGCCCGCAGCGCCCTGCGTCTGGGCGCTGAGACGGTCTACATCGTCTACCGCCGCGGCATGGCAGAGCTGCCTGCCCGTAAGGAAGAGGTCGAGCACGCCGAGGAAGAGGGCATTATCTTCAAGACCCTCTGCAACCCCGTGGAGATCCTGCCCGATGAGAACGGCTTCGTCAAGGCCATCACCTGCATCGAGATGGAGCTGGGCGAACCGGATGCTTCCGGCCGCCGCCGCCCCATCGAGAAGAAGGGCAGCGAGTTCACGATGGACGTGGACACCGTCATCATGAGCCTGGGTACCAGCCCCAACCCCCTCATCCGCTCCACCACGCCGGGCCTCGAGACCAACAAGCACGGCTGCATCGTCACCGAGGGCGACGATGGCAAGACCAGCCGTGAGGGCGTGTACGCCGGCGGCGATGCCGTGACCGGTGCCGCCACCGTCATCAAGGCCATGGGTGCCGGTAAGGCAGCCGCCAAGGCCATGGACGAGTACATCCAGAATAAGTAAGGAACACTTCCCTTCTCCATAAAAAACAGGTGCACCTGAACGGTGCACCTGCTTTTTTTTTGCGCATCTCTATATTTTTAAGTCGTTATGAGGCCCTGTTCCAGACAGTACCAATAGATGCCATCCTCCATCACGGTACGGCAGTGTGCGGCAGCAGCAGCCTTCAGCTTCTCAGAGGCATTGCCCATAGCCACACCGGTGCCCACAGCCCCAAACATCTCCAAATCATTGTTGCCATCTCCGAACGCCATGCTATCGGCTTTGGAGATGCCATAGAACTCCAACACCTTTTCCACGGCAATCCCCTTGCCGCCGCTGGCCGGAATGATGTCCACAGCCCGATTCCACCACGCCGCGATCTTTGCATGGGGTACGTCCTTCAAAATAGCTGGGTACTCCTCTTCCCGGCCACCCATGAGCACCTGGAAAATTTCTCCCTTTGCCATCTCCTCAAAATCCTCAGCGATCTTCAACTCCACGCCGCCGATGGCAAAATACTCTTCCAGATCCGGTTCGGAGCCGTTGGCCGCCAGCCGGGTCGTGTTGGCCAGGGCAACGGGCCGTCCCAACGCCGCTGCGTTCCGGATGAGGGTAGCAACCTCCTCCGTAGGGATGGTGTTCTTGAAAATATCCTGCTCTGGAGTGAAGCAGTAGGAGCCGTTGTAGGTCAGGAAAGCATCAAAGGACACCCCCTCAAACTTCGGCACCTCCATAGGAGCCCGCCCGGTGGCGATGCAGAGACGGATGCCGTTCTGGTGCAGCCGCCGCAAGGCTTCCAGCGTGCGGGGCCGGGCAGCACCCTTCAGCGGCACCAGTGTTCCATCCACATCAAAAAAGATGATCTTCGGTTTATTCATATGCCTTCCCTCCGGTTGCCGGACAGCCAGGGCTTATCCTATGGATTCCCAGCTGTTTTATGGGAAAATTATAGCACGAAGGGGGCGTTTTTTCAAATGTATCCCACTCTTTATGCATCCTGCCCAAAAAACAGAGCAATATTTTGTCACTCAAACCTGGCGGAATCTGATTGATTTTGACTGATATTTTGCTATAATAAGGGGGCAAGGCGGTCATAACCCGCCAACGTCAATCAAAATCAATCATATAAATCGAACAAGGGGGAATGTTCCCGATGCTGGCAGAAGAACGATTCAGCCTGATTTTGGATCTGCTGGCGCGGCAGCGCACCGCCACCGTGCAGGAGTTGTGCGAGGCGTTGAACGCAAGCGAATCCACCATCCGGCGCGACCTGAACGAGCTGGACAAGCAGGGCAAACTGAACAAGGTGCACGGCGGGGCCACCCTGCCGGACAGCCCCTTCCGCACCGACGAGCCCACCATGGCCGCCAAGGAAGAGCTGGCCGTCAGTCAGAAACAGAGCATCGCCCAGGCGGCAGCAGAACTGATCCTGCCGGAGGATTTCATCTATCTGGATGCAGGCTCCAGCACGCTGGCTCTGGCACGGGCGCTGAGCGGCCCGGCCCTGAACGCCAGCTATGTGACCAACGGCGTGGCCCACGCCCGCCTGCTGGCTCAGAAGGGCTGCCGGGTGTTCCTGCCCGGCGGGCTGCTGCGGCCCCAGACCGAGGCCATCATCGGGGCGGCTGCGCTGACTGCCATCCAGCAGTACAATTTCGCCAAAGCCTTCATGGGGGCCAACGGCGTGGCGCTGAATTCCGGCTTCACTACCCCAGACCCCGAGGAGGCCGCCGTCAAGGCTGCGGTCATCCGCCGGGCGCGGGAGACGTGGTTCCTGGTGGACGACACCAAATTCGCGCAGGTCTACCCCGCCGCCATCTGTGATCTGCACAGCGGTGCCATCCTGACGAACCGGTGCCCCAACCCCAAATACCGGCAATACACTCTGATAAAGGAGACCGAGGTATGATCTACACTGTAACGTTCAATCCTGCCATTGATTATGTGGTCCGTCTCGACAGGCCCCTTGAGGTGGGCGAGGTGAACCGCGCCGCCGGGGAGGACTGCGTGCTGGGCGGCAAGGGCATCAATGTTTCCGGCGTGCTCCGGGAGCTGGGCTGTGAGAGCGTGGCTCTGGGCTTTGTGGCCGGTGAGACCGGTGCCTGGCTGGAGCGTGATCTGGCCGCGCAGGGGCTCCGGACCGATTTCATCCATCTGGCCGAGGGCATGACCCGCATCAACGTCAAGATCAAGGCGGGCACCGAGACCGAGCTGAACGGCGCAGGCCCCAGCATCCCGGAAAGTGCCATGCAGCAGCTGGAAGCCCAGCTGGACACCCTGCAGCCTGACGACATCCTCGTTCTGGCAGGCAGCATCCCCAAGAGCCTTTCCCAGAGCACCTACGAGCGGCTGCTGGCAGGGCTGGAGGGCCACGGCGTGCGGGCCGTGGTGGATGCCACCCAGGATCTGCTGGTCAACGTCCTCCCCTATCACCCCTTCCTGATCAAGCCCAACGATCACGAGCTGGGCGAGATCGTGGGCCGGGAGCTGAAAACGGACGCAGAGATCACCGCCGCCGCCCGCGTCCTGCAGGAAAAGGGTGCCCGGAACGTACTGGTGAGCATGGCCGGGAACGGCGCTCTGTTGGTGGATGAGCACGGCGAGGTGCACCGCATCGGCTGCCCCAAGGGCAAGGTCGTGAACAGCGTAGGCGCAGGCGACAGCATGGTGGCCGGTTTTGTGGCAGGTTATCTGCAAAGCGGCAGCTATGAACAGGCCCTCCGGCTGGGCACCGCCTGCGGCAGTGCCACCGCGTTCAGCCTTGGGCTGGCAACGAAAGAAAAGATTGCCGAACTGATGCAGGAAATTTGAAGCAGAGCCCTCTTTGCGGTCTGCGGCGCAGACCGCAAAGAGGGCTGCACAGAGAGAGAAAGGAGAACCCTTATGCGCATTACGGAATTATTCACCGCAAAGTCCATCGAGCTGGATTCTGCGGCCTCCAACCGGGACGAGATCCTCTCCCGGCTGGTGGAACTGCAGGCCACCCACGGCAACATCACCGACACAGAAGCCTACAAGAAAGCGCTCTACGCCCGGGAGGATGAGGCCTCCACTTATGTGGACAACGGCATCACCGTTCCCCACGCCAAAACGAATGTGGTCACCCGGCCCAGCCTGGCCGCCCTGCGTCTGAGCACCCCGGTGCAGTACAACGCAGAGGATGACGGCAAGACTGACCTGCTCTTTGCCATTGCGGCCCCCGAAAACGGCAGCCTGCATGTGGATATGCTGGCCCGCATGATGCAGATGCTGATGAACGAGGACTTTGTGGAAAAGCTGAAGGCCGCCAAGACCCCCGCCGAATTCCTTGCCCTCATCGACGCACAGGAGGAGGCCCAGTTCGGTGAGGAGAGCTTCACCCAGCAGGCCATCCCCCAGAGCGGCTACCGCATTCTGGCCGTGACCGCCTGCCCCAACGGCATTGCCCACACCTACATGGCCGCCGAGGCGCTGGCCAAGGCCGGTGACAAGCTGGGCCTGCCCACCAAGGTGGAGACCAACGGCTCCGATGGTGCCAAGAACGTGCTGACCCGCGCCGAGATCGCAGCCTGTGACGGCATCATCGTGGCTGCAGACAAGAATGTGGAGACCGCCCGCTTTGACGGCAAGCCCGTGCTGTTTGCCCGGGTGGATGACGGCATCCACAAGCCCGAGGAGCTGCTGAAAAAGGTAGCCCACGGTGAAGTTCCCGTGTATCACGCCAAGGGCGGTGCCGCTGCTGCCGAGGAGGAGACCTCCGGCGACAGCTTTGGCCGCAAGGTGTACAAAGACCTGATGAACGGCGTGTCTCACATGCTGCCCTTTGTGGTGGGCGGCGGCATTATGATCGCGCTGGCCTTCCTGCTGGACGATTACACCATCGATCCCTCCAACTTCGGCATGAACACCCCCATCGCCGCCTTCTTCAAGACGGTGGGCAGCGCCGCCTTCGGCTACATGCTTCCCATTCTGGCAGGCTTTATCGCCATGTCCATCGCAGACCGTCCCGGTCTGGCCGTGGGCTTTGCGGGCGGCGTGCTGGCCATGAACGGCACCAACTTTGCAGGCCTTGCCAACGGTGAGACCACCGGCATCTCCGGCGGCTTCCTGGCCGCTCTGCTGGCCGGTTTCGTGGCCGGTTATGTGGTCGAGTTCCTGAAAAAGATCACCGAAAAGCTCCCCGCCAGCCTGAACGGCATCCGCCCCATGCTCATCTACCCGCTGGGCGGCATCCTCATCGTGGGCGCGGTCATGTGCGGCATCAACCCCATCATGGGCATGATCAACACCGCCATGACCAACTGGCTGAACGCCATGGGCGGCACCTCCAAGGTCCTGCTGGGCGCTATCGTGGCCGGCATGATGAGCATCGACATGGGCGGCCCCTTCAACAAGGCGGCTTACGTCTTCGGCACCGCAGCCCTCGCCTCCGGCAACTATGAGGTCATGGCCGCTGTCATGGTAGGCGGCATGGTGCCTCCCATCGCTATCGCCCTCTCCACCACCTTCTGCCCCAGGAAGTGGACTCCCGACGAGCGCCGCAACGGCATCGTCAACTACATCATGGGCCTCTGCTTCGTCACCGAGGGCGCTATCCCTTACGCTGCCGCTGACCCGCTGCGCGTCCTGCCCAGCTGTGTCATCGGCGCAGCCCTCTCCGGTGCGCTGTCCATGACCTTTGGCTGCGCCCTCCGCGCCCCTCACGGCGGCATCTTCGTCTTCCCGGTGGTTGACCATGCCGTGATGTACTGTGTGGCTCTGGCGGTCGGCAGCGTCGTGGGTGCGGTCATCCTGAGCCTGCTCAAGAAGACCCGCACCGAAGAATGATCAGGCGATCCTCCTCCTTTTCAAGTGTAAACAGCCAAAGGCCCCCATCCGGCAGATATCGGATGGGGGCCTTTGGCGTGTAAGATACCGTTAAAAAGGCCCTCCCTAAGGGGAGAGGCTTGGCAGAGCCATGAAAACCTGTATAAAACACAAAAACCCGCCTGGCAGCGGGTTTTTGTGTATAGAGGGGTGGGAAAGTATATAAAGTGGTGAATCGCGTAATCAGTCGGCAGCATATCGTACCCGAACACCGGGATCCCCGGCGGTACATCAGAACTTCAGTGACGCTGCCTTGCAGTATGTATTATACCCGAATTTATTTTCTTGTCAAATGCAAAAATTTGGTTTCGCTTTAATTTAGCACTTTACTTTTTGACAAAAACTTTATATAATTAAAGACGGCAAAACGAAAACTGATTTTTGCACAGTTTGTACTATTGCCACAACAATAAAACTTTACTTTCAGAAAATTTTATGTAATGTAACATATTTTAAAAGGAGTACTTTTCCTATGGACGATTTGGACCGCAAGATTCTCGCCCTCCTCGCAAAGAACGCCCGTATGCCGGTGAAGGAGATCGCCGAAAAGGTGGCGCTGACCAGTCCCGCTGTCTCCAGCCGAATCCACAAGCTGGAAACGGACGGCATCATCAGCGGCTATACCGTGATGCTCAACCGCCCGTCTGACCGGGTCTATGTGGATGCTCTCATCAGCCTCTCGGTGGCCCCGTCCCAGCGGGACGAGCTGGTGGAGCTGATGAAGAACAGCAAAGAGGTGCTGCAGTGCTACCACGTCACGGGCGCTTACACCTTCCTCATCAAGGTGAGCTGCGGCAGTATGCCCCAGCTGGAACACCTCATCTTACAGTTCCAGAAGCTGGGCACCACCAGCACCCAGATCATCCTCTCGACCCCCGTCAATCACGGTGACCTTGAGGCCATGATGCTGTAAGCGTTCATAGAACTGTTACACTTGTGGGTGCAATTTTCGCCCGCCGTGGGTCGTTTACCGAATAGCAGGGATAAAACATCAAATACTATCACTGCACACCGAAAACCTCACCCTGCGAACGAAAGGATAAATTAAATATGAAACGTATCATTGCTTGTCTGATGGCCGGCGTCATGCTGCTGGCTCTGGTGGGCTGCGGCGGGTCGGGCAGCTCCGGCAGCGCGTCTTCTGCTGCGAAGAAAGATTACACCCAGATCATCCACGACGCCCGCAGCGACGAGGACAACAAGTATGAGATGATATTCACCAAAGGCAAGGACGGCAAGTTCACGGCCCAGTACGGCTACAGCGCCGAGTATGAGGCCGACCAGCTCTCCGATGAGGTGGCCAACATGATGATGCCTCTGCTGGGCCTGGAGGACGATATGTACGAAGACTTCGCCGCCTCGGTGTCCGGCATGATGGTCAGCGTCTACGGCGTGGCCATCGTCAAGCCCGCAGAGGGCAAGACGCAGGACGTGGTGGACGCGATGAATGCCTATGTCCAGAGCCAGCAGAAGTCCATGGAGCATTACCTCGAAGACCAGTACCAGATCGCTTCTGCCGCCCGCGTGGCGACTGTCCCCACCGGCGAGGTGGTCATGGTCTGCTGTGAGGACAGCGACACCGTCTTTGAAAACATCAAAAAGGCTCTGGCCGCATAACGTATTGCAGGAAAAAGCCCCCGCTTCCGGCTGGAAACGGGGGCTTTGCTGTATTCGTTGATCACGGGTTCTCGATGGCGTTCACAAGCTTGTTGGCGATGTACTGGTGGCCCTTGATGGTGGGATGCACGTCGAGGGTGGTCTCGGTGTTGGGGATGGCCACATAGGTCAAGTTATAAGTCTTGGCGATCTGCTTCTCAAACTTGTTCAGCTTGTTGAAGTAGCTGCGCCAGCAGGGGATGAGCGGCACAGGGTTGGTGTAGCCCACGAGGATGATCTGGGCATCCGGGTTGAGATTGCGGATCTCCTGCACGATGGAGATGAGGGCTGCGGTGGTCTTGGGGTAAGTCTCGTCGCAGATCTTGCTCATGCCGGAGAAGAGCAGATTCCAGGTGGCATCCTTCTCGGCCTTGGTCAGATCCATCGCCTTGATGCTGCGGTAGATGGTGGACATGGTGGAGCCGGAACCTTCATTGCGCAGGTCGCCGGCCAGAATGGTAGCGGCCAGCTTCTCGCTCTTCCAGTTGGTGGCGTTGCCCAGAGCCACGATGCAGGGGACGAAGGCGTCGTTGGAGCCGATCTGGACGGAGACGACGTCGGCCTTGCGGATGTAGTCCTGGAACTCAGGGTAGTTGTACTCGCAGCCGGACGCCATGTTCATCTGGGGCATCTTGCCGTACCGGATCATGTCCGCGAGGTCGGGAGCCGTCAGGGCCGGCAGGCCGAGGTTGATGGCGTGGTCACGGTCGAGGCCGAGAGCTGCAGCCACCTTGCCGACATAGCAGTCGGGAGAGTAGCCATGGAAGTTGGGAGCCATATCGACGCTGTAGCCGGAGCGCGCACTGTACTGGACATCGGCCAGGCCGACGCCGGACACGATGCTGTCGCCCAGTGCGACGTAGGTGAGCTGCTGGTCCTTGGTGTCATCAGACTTGACCTCGGCTTTAGCAGCGGTCGCTGCTGAGGCTGCGTCGTACGCAGAAGGGACCGGGTCAGCCTGAGCCGTCTCGGTGGCAGAAGCTGCGGCTTCCGCCGGAGTCTCGGGCTGCAGGGCAGTCTCCGGGTTCAGGGTGACGATGACATGATCATCGCCGGCGGCGTCCGCAGCGGCCTCGGTCCCCTCGGCCAGCGCGGGGACGCTGAGCAGGGAGACGAGCAGCAGGGCAGAGACCGCCAGACTTGCAAAACGCTTGTTCATGGCAGAAGAGTCCTTTCATGAAAATCAATAGTCGCGGGGGGAGATGTCAGCTTCGAGCTGACGGTAATCGACCTTGCCCACAGGGGTCATGGGCATACTGGGAATAAACTTGTAGGCCACGGGCTGGACGTATTCGGGCAGCTCCTCGGCGCACATCCGCTCCAGCTCCCGGATCACCTGCTTTTTCTTGGCGGTGGTGTCGGCCTTGAGCACGATGTAGACGAAGGGCAGACGGCCCTGCACATGGTCCTTGTCGGCGCAGCCCACCACAGAGCACTGATGCACAGCGGGGTGGCGGCTGACGACATTCTCTATCATGGAGGGGAAGACCTTGAAGCCGTCGTGGCGGATGATCATCCGCTTGATCCGGGAATCCAGGAACACAAAGCCGTCCTCGTCCAGATAGCCCATGTCGCCGGTGTGGGCCCACACCCGGCCGTCGGGGTGGCGGCGCAGCAGGATGGCGGTCTCCTCGGGTTTGTTGTAGTAGCCCTTCATCAGGCAGGGGCCGGAGATGCACAGCTCGCCGCGCTCACCGATGGGCAGTTCCTGATCGGTACCCGGCTCAAAGGCCGCCACCACGGTGTTCACCATGGGGATGCCCACACTGCCGGGCTTGTTGTCCAGCCCGGCGGCCACCGTGGCTGCCGAGGACACTTCAGTCATGCCGTAGCCCTTGGCAATGGGGTACCGGGCCCCGTGGGCAGCCAGAAAATCGTTGACGGTCTGCTCGGCCCCCCGGGAGAGGGAGTCGCCGCCGGCGGCGTAGTTGATGATGAAAGAAAGGTCCTTGTCCCGCAGCTTGGGGTCAGAGGCAAGCTGCTGGTAGTGGGTGGGCACGCCGAACATATGCTCGGGCTTGTGCTTCAGCACCAGACTGCCCAGCTTGGCCGGGTCCAGATTGGGGATGATGATGACCGTGAAGCCCAGCACCAGGGGCAGATGGATGCCGCAGGCAAAGCCGTAGGCGATAAAGGGGGGCATCACGTTCATCAGCTTCTGCCCCCGGTGGAACAGCTTGGGGTAAGCCTGGAACTGCAGGGCGATGCCGTTGAAGCAGTCGTCCGTCAGCATGACCCCCTTGGGGGAGCCGGTGGTGCCGCCGGTGTGTACCACCACGCAGGCATGGTCTGGGTCGTAGGGCTCGGCGGCAGTGCTCTGGTCCTTGCCCCCTGCCATAAACTTCTTCCAGCGGATCACGTTGGAGGCGTACCTGTTCTTGTCGGGGCTGGTCAGCTTGTAGCCTGCGGCCATGGCCGGGGGCAGCGAGTCGGCAGGGGAGAGGACGATGACCTTTTCCACATTGGTGCGCCGGGCAGCCTGGCTGCAGCGGTCGTACACCACGTTCAGGCAGACCAGCAGGTGGGAGTCCACCTCCTCAATGTACTCACGGATGCCTTCGATGCTGTAGCGGGGGTCCACCAGATTCAGGGTGGCTCCCATCATGTCGGCGGCATAAAACAGGGCGATGATCTCCGGGGTCATGATGCTGACCACCGTGATGATGTCGCCCTGTTTCACCCCGGCGCCCCGCAGGGCGGCGGCGGTCTTTTTTACGTTGACGATGAGGTCGGCGTAGGTGAACTTGCGGCCGTAGTATTCCAGAGCCGTGTCGTTCAGGTGGTTCTTGCTCCGCTGGCAGACATACTCAAAGGCCGAGAGGGCAGGCAGGGTCTGATCGATGAATTTCTGGTCGTAATACTTGAGCCAGGGCTTGGCCTGGGATGCGTAAACAGGATTCTGCGTCGTCATCAATTTCTCATTCCTTTATGTTTGTAGACCCGCGCGGGGGCCAATGTTTTGTTTTGTTTTGTTACAAAGCCACTCCTGTTATTGTAGTAGAGCAGAGAACAAAAGTCAATAAACAGAGAGGCCACAATGAGAAAAACGCAAGAAAAAGTTTACGATTCCCGGCACCAGTCTTCGGCCTCGGAGGCGCTGCAGAGCACCCAGTGACGGGGCCGAAGCTCCTGCCACTGGGGAGCCTCCGTAGAGTAGTCGTGCATGGAGGGGTCATAGACCAGCAGCTTTTTCTGCCGCTCGCGGCGGGGGCTGGGCATGGGGATGGCCGACAGCAGGCTGCGGGTATAGGGGTGGATGGCGTGGGTCACCAGCTCTTCGGCGTCGGCCAGCTCCACGATGTCGCCCTTGTGGATGACGGCGATGCGGTCGGAGATGTAGCGCATGACGGAGAGGTCATGGGCGATGAACAGATAAGTCAGTCCCATCTGCTCCTGCAGCTCCTCGAACATATTCACCACCTGTGCCTGGATCGATACATCCAGTGCGGAGATCGGCTCATCGCAGACGATGAACTGCGGGTTCACTGCCAATGCTCTCGCAATGCCGACACGCTGACGCTGTCCACCGGAGAATTCATGAGGATATCTGTTCGCATGCTCGGAGTTCAATCCTACTCTCTCCAGCATGGAGATGATCCTGTCATGACGTTCCTTCTTATTGGCAGCCAGCTTATGGATGTCGATGGCTTCCCCTACGATATCTCCTACGGTCATTCTGGGATCCAGACTTGCATAAGGATCCTGGAATACCATCTGCATCTTCTGACGGTAAGGCAGCATATCCACCTTTACTTTATTTTCAACGTCCAGGATCACATTGCCGTCAAATGTGATCTTGCCGCCGGTGGGCTCATATAATCGTAAGATAGAACGTCCGGTGGTGGTCTTGCCACAGCCGCTCTCTCCTACCAGTCCGAGAGTCTCACCTTTATTCACAAAAAAGCTGACATCATCCACGGCCTTCACGAACTTACGGTTTTTACCCATGCCGCCTGCGGGGAAGTATTGCTTCAAATGTTCAACCTGAAGTAACTTATCACTCATTGGTATTTCCTCCCTCCATCTCAGCTTTCTGGTTCATGAAGCAGTGTGCATAATGCGTCTTACTGAAATCCGTCTTAGGAGGATTCTCTCTCAGGCAGATCTTCATGCAGTTCTTACAGCGGGGTGCGAATGCACATCCCTCGGGAGGATTCAGGATTACCCTCGATGGGGATCAGCTTCTCATGCTTCGTGCTGTCCAGACGGGGGATACTCTCCAGAAGGCCCTTGGTATATTCATGCTTCGGATGGTAGAAGATCTCGTCACAGGTACCAGTCTCCACGATACGTCCTGCATACATGACTGCAATGCGGTCACACATGCTCGCCACGATACCCAGGTCATGGGTGATCATGATGATGGCCATGCCCAGCTTGTCCTTCAGCTCCATCATCAGCTCAAGGATCTGCGCCTGAATGGTAACGTCCAGTGCGGTAGTAGGCTCATCGGCGATCAGAAGCTTCGGTTCACATGCCAGCGCGATTGCGATCATGACACGCTGTCTCATACCACCGGACAGCTCGTGAGGATACTGCTTCATACGCTTCTCCGGTTCGTTGATACCTACCAGCGACAAAAGCTCCACTGCTCTTGCATATGCCTTTTTCTTATCCGCATCGGTATGCAGACGGATTACTTCCATGATCTGATTGCCAATGGTATATACGGGATTTAAGCTGGTCAGAGGATCCTGGAAAATAATGGAAACCTCTTTACCACGCATTTTGGAAAAATCTTTTTCGGTCATTTTCTCCACTTCGTGTCCATTGAAGTGAAGTTCTCCGCCGATCAGCTTACCGGGATAAGCGGTCAGTCCCATCAGACTGT
>OHQJ01000340.1_pt1 | contig 11882 bp, 10 predicted proteins | sample 1578081 | NCBI WGS metagenome assembly OHQJ01 (sample SAMEA3879545, study PRJEB24766) | human gut metagenome | biome: human-associated habitat; feature: feces | place: USA | collected 1985/1987
CCCGCCGCAGCTGCATCGAGCTGCTGAAGGACTGGGGCTATGAGGTCGTCGAGGGCAAGCTGGCCATCGCCGACATCATGCAGGCTGCCCGCGACGGCAAGCTGGAAGAGGTCTTCGGCACCGGCACCGCCGCTGTCGTCTCCCCCGTCAAGGAGCTGGTCTGGAAGGGTGAGCACGCCTACATCGGCGACGGCAGCATCGGCCCTGTCACCCAGAAGCTCTATGACACCATGACCAGTATGCAGTGGGGCAAGATCCCCGATACCAAGGGCTGGATCGTCCCTGTGGAGAAGAAGTACTAAGAGCCGAAAGGCTTATGAACGCCGCCCGGCTGTACGCCCGGCGGCGTTTGCTGTATCCGGTGCGGATTGCAATTCTCTGCCGCGGGTGATACACTTAAAGTACATCTGAAAAACGAGAGGGAATGAGAAGATGATAAAGAAGTGGAGCATCCGCTACCCCGCTGTGGGCGGCGAAGAAGAGCGCCGGGCCTATGTCTATCTGCCCACCATGTACGAGGCTGACCCGGACCGGCGGTATCCGGTGCTGTATATGTTCGACGGGCAGAACGTGTTTTTCGACGAGGACGCCACCTACGGCAAGAGCTGGGGCATGGCGGATTATCTGGACTACACCGATACGCCCCTCATCGTGGCGGCGGTGGAGTGCAACGCCGGTGCTAATAATGAGCGTCTGGTGGAGTATTCGCCCTACCGCTTCGACGATAAGCAGTACGGCCACTTCGACGGCAAAGGCAAGGACACCCTGAACTGGTTCGTCCACGAGTTCAAGCCCTGCATCGACGCCAACTACCGCACCCAGCCCGACCGGGCTCATACCTTCATCGGCGGCAGCTCCATGGGCGGCCTCATGAGCCTGTACGCTCTTTTGGAGTACAGCGATGTGTTTGGCCGTGCGGCGGCGCTCTCGCCCTCGCTGTGGGTGGCTCCGGAGGCGCTGACGGCGCTGGTGGGCCGCTGCAAGCTGGCCCCGAGTACTGTGCTCTACATGGATTACGGCTCCAAGGAGATGGGCAACCACGACGGGATGCGGAAGGGCTTCGGCGAGATGTGCAGCAGGATCTTTGCCCGGGGCATCAACCTGACGGCCCGCGTCGTGCCGGGCGGAAACCACAGCGAGGCCAGCTGGGAAAAGCAGCTGCCCTTTGTGTTCCACACCCTGATGTACGAGCTTGACTGAACCAAACGGAGGAGGAAAGCATATGGAGATGCAGTATTTCAAGGAATACAGCCCGGCGCTGGGCCGGGAGATGGAGTGCAAAGTCTACGGACACGGGGGACGGCCCATGCTGTACATCCCCTGTCAGGACGGCCGCTTCTTCGACTTCGAGGACTTCCACATGGCCGACACCCTTGCACCCTGGATCGAGTCGGGCCAGCTCATGGTCATGTCCATCGACACGCTGGACAAGGAGACCTGGTCGGACACCAATGGCGACCCTTACTGGCGCATCCGCCGGTATGAGCAGTGGCTGCATTATATCGTGGATGAGGCTGTCCCCAAGCTGCGCTATCTGTCCAAGGAGCGCAACGGCTGGGATGACCTGCCCGGCGTCATCGCCTTCGGCTGCAGCCTCGGCGCGACCCATGCGGTCAACCTTTACCTCCGCCGGCCCGACATCTTCTGCGGCTGTCTGGCCCTCAGCGGCATCTACACCGCCCACTACGGCTTCGGCGACTACATGGATGAGCTGGTGTATATGAACTCTCCCGTGGACTATATGCGCAACTTCCCGGAGGATCACCCCTATATGGAGCTGTACCGGAACCAGAAGGCTGTCATCTGCTGCGGTCAGGGCGCATGGGAGCAGCCCGACACCACCTGGATGCTCAAGCGTATCTTTGAGGCAAAGAACATCCCTGTCTGGGTGGATCTGTGGGGCCGCGACGTCAAGCACGACTGGGATTGGTGGTATAAGCAGGCAGTTTATTACATGCCGTATATTTTAGGGTGAGAGAAAACCTCTCCGTCACGCCTACGGCGTGCCACCTCCCCTAACGAGGGGAGGCTTTGGCATAACGGAAAGCTTCATCTCTTCGCCAGAGGCTCCCCTCGGTAGGGGAGCTGTCGAGCGTTAGCGAGACTGAGAGGTTTCTCTACAGCAAATAGAGGATATTCAAGGAAAGAAGACGCGAAATTATGCAGAATTTTATTTTTATCTCTCCGAACTTCCCGACGAACTACTGGCAGTTCTGCCGGGAGCTGAAGAACAACGGTATGAACGTGCTGGGCATCGGCGACCAGCCCTACGATGAGCTGAAGCCGGAGCTGAAGGACAGCCTGAACGAGTACTATAAGGTCGGCAGCCTCGAGAATTACGACGAAGTCTACCGCGCTGTGGCCTTCTTCATCTTCAAGTATGGCCGCATCGACTGGCTGGAGTCCAACAACGAATACTGGCTGGAGCGGGACGCCGCCCTGCGCACCGACTTCCACATCACCTCCGGCTTCCAGACCGAGGACATGCCCCGCATCAAGTACAAGAGCAAGATGAAGGAGTACTACCGGAAGGCCGGCATCGCCACTGCCCGCTACCACATGGTGGACGATCTCAACGGCTGCAAGGCTTTCATCAGGCAGGTGGGATACCCTGTGGTGGTCAAGCCCGACAACGGCGTGGGCGCTTCCGATACCCACAAGCTGTCCAATGACGAAGAGCTGAAGACCTTCCTCGCCTGCAAGGCCGAGGATCACCCGGACGTCTCCTACATCATGGAGGAGTTCGTCCGCGCCGAGGTCAACAGCTACGACGCCATCATCGACGCCTCCGGCAACCCCATCTTTGAGGCCGGAAACGTCAGTCCCATGTCCATCATGGACATCGTGAACGACAACGACAACTCCATCTATTACATCATCAAGGACCTGCCCGAGGACACCCGCGCCGCAGGCCGTGCCGTCGTCAAGAGCTTCGGCGTCAAGAGCCGCTTCGTCCACTTCGAGTTCTTCCGGATGACCGAGAACCAGGCCAGCATGGGCGAAAAGGGCCAGATCGTGGCCCTCGAAGTCAATATGCGCCCCTGCGGCGGCTTCACCCCCGATATGATAAACTTCGCCCGCTCCACCAACGTCTATAAGATCTGGGCCGACATGATCGCCTTCGGCGGCACCGATATGCCCGTGGGCGAGCACTACTACTGCCCCTTTGCCGGCCGCCGCGACGGCAAGAACTTCGTGTACAGCCACGAGCAGATCATGCAGAAGTACCAGAAGAACATCAAGATGGTGGACCGCATCCCCGACGCCCTCTCCGGCGCGATGGGCAACCAGATGTACGTCGCCACCTTCTCCACCCGCGAGGAGATGGAGCAGTTCTACTCCGATGTTCTGGCCGTCACCGACGGCGATGCTGCCGCCGCACAGGCCGCGCTTTCCCAGGTGCTGGCTCTGGGCGAGCCCACCACCAAGGCCCTGACCCCGAAGCCCAACCTCAGCCCGGCGGTCAAGCCCACCACAGCCGTGACCAAGACCCCCACCCGCGCCGTCACCAAGACCGGCCGCAAGGGCCGGAAGTGATTTCCACAAAAACTTTACAAACCGCAGCCGCAGAGAGAAAGAAACGCCTCTGTGGCTGTTTTTTGACATGAGGGCAAATGTGATGATTGACAGTGCCCCGGAAAAAGTTGTAAGATAATGAAAATGCAAAAGAGGAAAACGCCTTTGCAAAATGAGCTGAAAGACAGGAGAATTTTCTATGAAGCTGTATCAGAAACTTACTTCTCTGCTGGTGGCTGCGGTGATAGCCGCCGTGCTGATGCCGGTGTGCATGGCTGCTCCCGGCGACTCCGTTGAGACCCGCGTCAACAACGCACTTGCACAGCGCACCGGCGCAGAGCTGTATCAGGAGATCGTCACCACTGCCCCCGATGGCACCGCCCAGACCATGATCGCAGCCCGCAGCAACGGCAACGCTTACATCAAGATGGATATGGGCGACGCCGGCAGTCTGGTCTATATCCTGAAAGACGGTCAGGGCTATCTGGTGGACGATGCATCCAGGATGGCCGTCAAGGGCGAAGTCCCCACTGTGAGCGCAATCGAGGCAGTCTCCGCTGACAAAGGCGAAGCGCAGGAGATCCCCTGCACCGTGACCACCGTGAATGTGAACGGTCAGGACTGCGAGGCCCTGTCCTACACGGTCACCGATGCCAACGGCCAGACGGCCACCGTTTCCTACTGCCTGGTCGGCGATGACCTCAAGTATGTCGTTACCGATGCTGCCGAGGGCCGCACCATCGTGGAGTACCGCGTCACGAGCACCACGGTGGACCAGAATCTCTTTAACATCCCTGCGGATTATCAGATCCTGACGCAGGCGGAGTTTGAGGCGGCACAGGCCAGCCACTGAGAAATTTTTCTGTAGAATATGGGAGCTGCTGCGTCATGCGGCGGCTCCTTTTTGTTGTCCGCCGCCCGGGAATGTGCTATACTGTGTGCAACAGAATGCATGAGAGAATGAGGAGAACCCCCTATGAAAATACCCGCAAACGGCTTTACCCACGCAGGCAAGTTCCACGCTGACGACGTGTTCGCCACTGCCCTGCTCCAGATCCTCCGCCCGGATATTAAAATAACCCGCGGCTTCGTGGTGCCGGATGACTTCGACGGCATCGTGTACGACATCGGCTTTGGCATGTTCGACCACCATCAGGAGCCCCGCGAGATCCGCCCCAACGGCATCCCTTACGCGGCCTTCGGCCTGCTGTGGCGGGTGCTCGGCCCCGGCCTTGTGGGCGAGCGTCAGGCCCGGCTCATTGATGAGAACTTCATCCAGCCCCTCGATCTGAACGACAATACCGGCGAGCAGAACAGCCTCTGCGACGCCATCGGCTTCTTCAACCCCGTGTGGGACTCGAAAGAGGACCAGGACGCCTGCTTCTTCAAGGCCGTGGCCGTGGCAAAGCAGATCCTGGAGAACCAGATCGAGAGCGCCAACGCCGTCAACCGCGCCGACGAGAAGGTCCAGCAGGCATATAAAAATTCCCGCGACGGCATCGTGGTGCTGCCCTGCTATCTGCCCTGGAAGAACGGCCTGTACAAGACCGACGCCCTTTTCGTCATCTATCCCAGCCAGCGGGGTGGCTGGAGCGCCCAGTGCGTCACCGACCACAAGACCAAAAAGCCGAAGCTGCCCTTCCCCCAGAGCTGGGCGGGCCAGCCGCAGGAGGTCATTGAGCAGAAGAGCGGCATCGAGGGCATCAGCTTCTGCCACGCCAGCCGCTTCCTCATCACCGCAAAGGACAAGGAGACGGCACTGACCGCCTGCCGTCAGGTGCTGAAAAACAACGGGAGACTGTGATATGAGCGGGGAAGCGGAGAAGACGGAGCGGGCCTATGTTTATATGGTGCGCTGCGCAGGCGGCCAGCTCTACACGGGCTGGACAAATGACCCGGCCAGCCGCCTGCACGCCCACAAGAGCGGGAAGGGGGCCAAGTGCACCCGTGCGCTGGGGGCACAGCGTTTCGCGTATCTGGAACGGTGCACAGACAAATCTGCCGCCCTGCGCCGGGAAGCAGCCCTGAAAAAGCTGACCAAGGCGCAGAAGGAGGCCCTGTGCGCCGAATGGGCTGAGAAGAACCTGCCCCGGCTCTCGCTGGCCACCCGGGCCGATGCGGCGGAGATCCTGGACATCTACAACTGGTATGTCCTGCACCATACCGCCACCTTTCAGGTAACGCCCTCTTCCCTGCCGGAGTATGAGGACTGGGTGGACAGCACCCGTACGCTGATCCCTCTGCTGCTGGCCCGGGATGGGGACGGTAAGCTGCTGGGCTACGCCTGCGCCCACCGCTACCACCCCCGGGAGGCCTACGACTGGGCTGTGGAGAGCACCATCTACTGTGCCCCCGATGCCCGGGGCTTTGGTGTGGGGGATACCCTCTACCGCGCCCTGCTGGATATTCTGGACGGGATGGGTTACTGGAATGTCTACGCCCTTGTGGCAGACCCCAACCCCGCCAGTGAGCGTATCCATGCCCGCCTGGGCTTCATCTGCGTGGGCCGTGAGCCCCACACTGCCTATAAGTTCGGCTGGCTGGGCTTGTCCACCTGGTGGCTGCCCCTGCGCAGGGGCAATGAAAAGCCGGAGCCCACCCACCCGCTGACACAGGAACAGGTGGAGGAGATCCTGGGAAGATACCAGGCATAAAGAAAGCGTCCTTCGGGGCGCTTTTTTGCATTTCATATATACATTTTAACTGCATAAAATTTGAATATAAACAAATAATATTGCATAAACATACAAAGTGTAACAAATCCTGCCGCAAACGCGCGGCATGTTTGGCAGTTTTCAGCATTGACGGAAAAGCCGCGCTGTGTATAATAAAAGCATCAACCGCGAATCAAAGACAGAGGATGCGAAGGGAAAGTGCGCATCAGGGTACAAAAGTGTATTTTTATTAAAAGGAGCGCGTTTATTATGAAAAAGGAAAACATCAAAAAAGTCGTTCTGGCCTACTCCGGTGGTCTGGATACCTCCATCATCATTCCCTGGCTGAAGGAAAACTACAACAACTGCGAAGTCGTCGCCGTTTCCGGTGACGTGGGCCAGGGCACCGAGCTGGACGGCCTGGAGGAAAAGGCCAAGGCTACCGGCGCTTCCAAGCTGTACGTCCTGGATCTGAAGAAGGACTTTGTGGAGAACTACATCTTCCCCACCCTGAAGTTTGGTGCAAAGTACGAGGACTACCTGCTGGGCACCAGCTTTGCACGCCCCTGCATTGCAAAGGCTCTGGCCGATATCGCCATCAAGGAAGGCGCAGACGCCATCTGCCACGGCTGCACCGGCAAGGGCAACGACCAGGTGCGTTTCGAGCTGACTCTGAAGGCTCTCTGCCCCGATATGGCCATCATCGCTCCCTGGCGTGAGTGGGACATCGAGAGCCGTGACGAGGAGATCGACTACGCCGAGGCACACAACATCCCCCTGAAGATCAACCGCGAGACCAACTACTCCAAGGATAAGAACCTGTGGCACCTGAGCCATGAGGGCCTCGACCTCGAGAACCCCGCCAACGAGCCGCAGTACAATAAGCCCGGCTTCCTGGAGCTGGGCGTTTCCCCCGAGCAGGCACCCGACACCCCGACCTACATCACCCTCCACTTCGAGAAGGGCATCCCCACCGCCGTTGACGGCAAGGAGATGGGCGCTGTCGAGCTGGTCGAGTACCTGAACAAGGTGGGCGGCGAGAACGGCATCGGCCTGCTGGACATCGTCGAGAACCGTCTGGTGGGCATGAAGAGCCGCGGCGTCTATGAGACTCCCGGCGGTGCGATCCTGTACAAGGCTATCAATGTTCTGGAGACCATCACTCTGGACAAGGAGAGCGCACACTTCAAGGCTCAGCTGGCTCAGAAGTACGCCGACATCGTCTACAACGGCCAGTGGTTCACCCCGCTGCGTGAGGCTCTGGATGCTTTTGCCAACAGCCTGGCAAAGACCGTGACCGGCGATGTGAAGCTGAAGCTGTACAAGGGCAACATGATCAACGCTGGTGTCACTTCTCCGTTCACCCTGTACGATGAGCAGACTGCTTCCTTTGGTGAGGACGAGGATTACAACCAGGCAGATGCAGCAGGTTTCATCAACCTGTTCGGCCTGTCCATCAAGGAGCGCGCAAAGCTGTCCAAGAACTGGCCCGAGGTCAAGGAATAACCTGCTTACCATCCCCTTTGGCGTGTTTTTTACACTTTCACGCTGAAGGCTCAAATTACCGGCATCATTGCTGGCGGCACCGCCGCGGGAGCTTTTTCCCCTGCGGCGGCTTTGCCGTTTCTATAGAGGAGCTTCTTTTATGGCAGAACAACTTTGGAAGGGCCGTTTCTCCAAGGCGGTCGATTCCCGCGTCAATGACTTCAACTCTTCCATCCGCTTCGACCAGCGGATGATCGCGCAGGATATGCGCGGCAGCGGCGTCCACGCCGCCATGCTGGCAAAGCAGGGCATCATCTCCGAGAAGGACTGCGAGGATATTCTGAGCGGTCTGGCCTCCATCGCGGATGATCTGGCCTCCGGCGCTCTCACCATCGACCCCAACGCCGAGGACGTCCATACCTTCGTGGAGCAGACCCTCACCGCCCGCATCGGCGACGCCGGTAAGCGCCTGCACACCGGCCGCAGCCGGAACGATCAGGTGGCGCTGGACATCCGCCTGACTCTGCGGGACTACAGCCACACCCTGCAGGCTTACATCGTGGAGCTGGTCAGGGTCATCTGCAGGAAGGCCGCCGAGAACACCACCGCCGTCATGCCCGGCTACACCCACCTGCAGCGCGCCCAGCCCATCACCTTCGGCCACGCCCTGATGGCCTATGCATGGATGCTGCTGCGCGATCTGCAGCGCTTCGAGGACGCCACCGCCCGGATGGACGCCCAGTGTCCGCTGGGCTCCGGCGCTCTGGCCGGTACGACCTACCCGCTGGACCGTCAGTTCACCGCCGAGAAGCTGGGCTTTGCGGCGCCCTGCCCCAACAGCCTTGACGGGGTGTCCGACCGTGACTTCTGCATCGAGCTGGCAAACGCCATCTCCATCTGCATGATGCACCTGTCCCGCCTGTCCGAAGAGATCATCCTCTGGTGCAGCTGGGAGTTCAAGTTCATCGAGCTGGACGACGCCTTCACCACCGGCTCGTCCATCATGCCCCAGAAGAAGAACCCCGACGTCACCGAGCTCATCCGCGGCAAGACGGGCCGCGTCTACGGCGATCTGAACACCCTGCTGGTCATGATGAAGGGCATCCCTCTCGCTTACAACAAGGATATGCAGGAGGACAAGGAGGCCATCTTCGACGCCGTCGATACGCTGGAGCTCTGCCTGAAAACGGTCACTCCCATGCTGGACACCATGAAGACCCTGCCCGCCAATATGCGCCGGGCCGCTGCCAAGGGCTTCATCAACGCCACCGACTGCGCCGACTATCTGACCAAGAAGGGGATGCCCTTCCGCGACGCCTACAAGCTCACCGGCTGCATGGTCTCCGACTGCATCAGCAAGGATAAGACCCTCGAAGAGCTGACCCTCGAGGAGTTCAAGGGCTACAGCGCTCTGTTCGAAAACGACATCTACGACGCTATCGACCTCATCAAGTGCTGCGAGGGCCGCACCAGCTACGGCGGCCCCAGCGAGGCCAGCGTCAAGAAGCAGATCGAGCTGGCAAGCGCCCAGCTCGGCGGATGGGAGGCGGAAAACGCATGAGCGTAAAAGTCTTTATCGACGGTTCTTCCGGCACCACTGGTCTGCGCATTGCCGACCGTCTGGCCGCCCGGCCTGACATCGAGCTGCTGAGCATCTCGGCTGAGGGCCGCAAGGATGTGAATGAGCGGGCAAAGGTCATCAATTCCGCCGACCTTGCCTTCCTCTGCCTGCCCGATGCGGCCTCCAAAGAGGTCATGCCTCTGCTCCGCCCGGACGTCAGGGTGCTGGATACCTCCACGGCCTTCCGCACCGACGCGGCCTGGGACTACGGCTTCCCGGAGCTGAAGGGCCAGAAAGAGAAGATCAAAAATTCGTATCGTGTGGCGGTCCCCGGCTGCTATGCCAGCGGCTTTATCAGCATCGCGCGGCCTCTGGTGGAGCTGGGGCTGGCCCCGGCGGACTATCCGTTCAGCTGTACCGGCATTTCGGGCTACTCCGGCGGCGGCAAGAAGATGATCGCCGAGTACGAGAGCGCCGACCGTCCGGCTCACAGCAAGCTGGATGCGCCCAAGAGCTACGGTCTGGGCCTCGCTCATAAGCATCTGCCCGAGATGCAGAAGATCAGCGGCCTCGCCCACGCCCCTGCCTTTGTGCCGGTGGTGTGCGATTATTACAGCGGGATGCAGGTCCTCGTTCCGCTGGACCTCAAGCTGGCTGGCACCAGCGCCGAGGCGGTGGCCGCAGGCATTGCGGACTATTACAAGGAGGGCGCGGCCGTTTCCGTCCACGCCCTCAACGAGCCGCTTCCCGAGAACGGCCTGTACTCCAACGCCCTGTCCGGCAGCGACAGGATGGAGCTGTACATGACCGTCAACGCGGCGGGCGACCAGATGATGCTGGTGTCCCTGTTCGACAATCTGGGCAAAGGCTCTTCCGGTGCAGCCATCCAGTGCATGAATCTGATGCTGGGAATGAACGAGACGGAAGGATTAGAGTAACCTCTCCGTCAGCGCTGGCGCGCTGCCAGAGAGGTTTGAAATTAGGGGGATTTTCAGATGCAGTATAAAGAAGCTGAGGGCGGCATCTGCGCGCCCAAGGGTTTTGCAGCAGCCGGTGTCCATTGCGGCATCCGGGCAAATCACAGTGAAAAGTACGATCTGGCGCTCATCAAGGCCGACGTCCGCTGCGCCGCCGCCGGTGTTTACACCACCAACAAGGTCTGCGGCGCACCCATCAAGGTAGACCGTGCCCACCTGACGGACGGCTATGCACAGGCCATCGTGGTCAACAGCGGCAACGCCAACACCTGCGCCGCCAACGGCGTGGCACTGGCGGAGGAATGCTGTGAGCTGGTGGGCAAGGCGCTGAACATCGACGCAAAGGATGTCCTGCCCTCTTCTACCGGCGTTATCGGCCAGCCGATGGTCATTGACCCGTTTGCCCGGGGCATCCCTGCCGCCGCCGCCAAGCTGGCGGCTGACGCACAGGGCAGCACCGACGCGGCGACGGCCATCATGACCACCGACACCCACCCGAAGGAAATTGCGCTGGAATTTGCCGTCGGCGGCAAGGCCGTGCGCATCGGCGCTATCGCCAAGGGCAGCGGCATGATCCACCCGAACATGGCCACGATGCTGCTCTTTATGACCACCGACGCCAAGGTCGCGCCCGCCGCGCTGCAGAAGGCGCTGTCCACCGTCGTGCCCGCCACCTTCAACCAGATTTCGGTTGACGGCGATACCTCCACGAACGACACCGTGCTGCTGCTGGCCAGCGGCCTGTCCGGCGCAGAAATTGCCGAGGGCACGCCCGATTACGATACGTTTGTCGCCGCGCTGACCGAGGTCGCCGAGCATCTGAGCCGCGAGCTGGCCGGTGACGGCGAGGGCGCAACGAAGCTGCTGGAATGCACCGTGACCGGTGCGCCCGACCTGGCGACGGCCCGCGCCGTGTCCAAGAGCGTCATCCACTCCACCCTGTTCAAGGCCGCCATGTTCGGCGCGGACGCCAACTGGGGCCGCGTGCTGTGCGCCATCGGCTACAGCGGCACGCATGTGGACGTGCACAAGGTCGACGTGTTCTTCCGCTCGGCAGCCGGAACGGTGTGCGTGTGCACACACGGTGCGGGCGTGCCGTTTTCCGAGGAGGAGGCCAAACAGATCCTGCTCGAAAAGGAGATCGAGATCCTCGTCGACCTCAACGCCGGCGACGAGGGCGCAACGGCGTGGGGCTGCGACCTGACATATGACTACGTGAAGATCAACGGCGACTACCGTACCTGAACCGGGAGGGACACCATCATGGACATCACAAATCCGCAGCGCGCAAAGGTACTTGTCCACGCGCTGCCCTACATTCAGGAATACAGCGGCAAGATCGTCGTCATCAAATACGGCGGCAACGCCATGATCAGCGAAAAGCTCAAGGACTCCGTCATGCGCGACATCGTGCTGCTCTCGCTCATCGGGGTGCAGGTCGTGCTCGTGCACGGCGGCGGGCCCGAGATCACGGATATGCTGCAAAAGCTCGGCAAGCAGACGCAGTTTGTCGACGGTCTGCGCGTCACGGACGCCGAGACCGCCGACGTCGTGCAGATGGTGCTCGCCGGAAAGATCAACAAGACGCTCGTCAATCTCATCGGGCAAAAGGGCGGCCGCGCGATCGGCCTGTCCGGCATCGACGGGCAGATGATCCAGGCGCGCGTGCGCGACGAGCGCCTCGGCTAC
>OHQJ01000342.1_pt1 | contig 11855 bp, 10 predicted proteins | sample 1578081 | NCBI WGS metagenome assembly OHQJ01 (sample SAMEA3879545, study PRJEB24766) | human gut metagenome | biome: human-associated habitat; feature: feces | place: USA | collected 1985/1987
ACCGAGAGCACTGAGGGCGTGATCGAGTTCGACAACCTGCGGCTGGACATGAACAGCTACGAGCTGCGGGTCAAGGGCAAGGTGGTGGAGGCTCCCCCCAAGGAGCTGGAGCTGCTGAACTGCCTGGCCTCCCACCCCAACCGTGTTTACACCCGCGACCAGCTGCTGGACGAGGTGTGGGGCTTTGAGTACTACGGCGACAGCCGCACCATCGATGTCCATGTCAAGCGCCTGCGCGAAAAGCTGGCGGGCGCTTCCGACAAGTGGGAGCTCAAGACCGTCTGGGGCGTGGGCTATAAGTTCGAGGTGCGTCAGTAATGCGCAAAAGTATTTCGGTCACCTTCTTTTCGATGGTGGCCACCCTGCTGGTGCTGGGCACGGCGGTGCTGGGCTGCTCCGAGTGGCTGCTGTTCAGCCGCTATTTTGCCCAGGAGCGGTACGACACGCTGGACAGCGTGGCGGATGTGACCCAGCGCGCGGCGGATTATATCGTGCAGCAGGCGGCTCTGCCCAAGGGGGCCGAGCTGGATGCCCTGAACACCAAGCTGGAGATCATCGGCGAGAGCGCCGAGGCCTACCTGTTTTTTACCGATGAAGAGGGCAGGGTCCTCATTGCCTCCAACCCCGAGATGGTGGGAACAGATGTTGTGGGGCCGGAGCTTATGGAAAAAGTTGCCGGGGATCAGCCCTACCACACCCTGAGCACGCTGGACGGTGTGCTGACCGAGAAGAGCTATGTCTCGGTGCGGCACATGCAGGATGCCCAGGGCAACAACAGCGGCTATCTCTTCCTCTGCTCCTCCGGCGCGCGGCTGACCGACTTCAAGGAGGAGTTTTGGTCGAACTTCTTCTTCTCGGCCTGCATCATGCTGCTCTGCGCCAGTGTGCTGACCTCCTTTCTGATGCGGAAGCTGACCGACCCGCTCCAGAAGATCACCGATGCCGCCCAGCGGTTTGGCGGCGGGGACTTCTCTGTCCGTGTCGAGGGCGTGGAAGGTGAGGGCGAAGTGGTGGATCTGGCCCACACCTTCAACCAGATGGCGGAGAACATTCAGTCCAACGACAATTCCCGCGGCCAGTTCATGGGCAACATCGCCCACGAGCTGCGCACCCCCATGACCACCATCAAGGGCTTTGTGGACGGCATTCTGGACGGCACCATCCCGCCTGATATGCAGAACCACTACCTGCAGCTGGTCAGCGAGGAGACCGGCCGCCTGGCCCGGCTCATCCAGAACATGCTCGATCTCTCCAAGCTGGAAAGCGGCGAGTATCAGGTGAACGCCCGGATGTTCAACATCTGGGAGACGCTCACCGGTGTGGCCCTTTCGGCGGAGCAGCGCATCAATGACGGCATGATCGATCTGGAAGGCCTGACCATGGATGAAAAGGTGCTGGTCTACGCGGACCCCGACCTCATCCATCAGGTGGCTTATAACATTCTGGACAATGCCATCAAGTTTACCCCGGCGGGCGGCACCATCAAGTTCCATGTGGAGAAGCTGGGCCCCGAGGTGGAGATCTCGATCTGGAATTCCGGTCAGGGCATCAGCCCCGAGGCGCTGCCCTATGTGTTCCAGCGCTTCTACAAAGAGGACAGGTCCCGCGGACTGCACGCCCGGGGGGCCGGTCTTGGCCTGAATATCTGCAAGGTGCTGGTCAACCTTTCCGGAGGCCAGATCCGTGTGGAGAGCCAGCAGGGCGAGTGGTGTCAGTTCGTGTTCACCCTGCCCGCTACGCCCCCCAACCCCAGCGGCATGAAGCGACTGCCGGACGAATCCGGTCAGCCTGTGCCGGTGGAGGACCCTGCTAGCATGAAGCCTGTCAACTGAATCCGCGGCCAGACTGTCCCCCTGAAACGGGCGGGGCGGTCTGGTCGTTTTTGGTTTTGGAATGGATTTTGGATGGATACAGGGGCAGGTTTGAGACTTTTCCGTGAAAAACACGGCTCCGGGTTTGATTTTTTGCGTGTTTTCATGTAAACTAAGAGTAACCATGCCCGCCCTGCATTCCGGCCCCAAAACAGGTGCTCTGGCAGAACGGATGGTGTAATCTTTCTGAAAAATAACGGAGAGTACAAAACACAATGACGATCATTAGTCCTTCGATCCTTTCGGCTGATTTCAATCAGCTTGGCGCAGACTGCCGCATGGTGCTGGATGCCGGTGCGCAGATGCTGCATTATGACGTGATGGACGGCCACTTTGTGCCCAACATCAGCTTTGGCGTGCCGGTGCTGAAAAGCCTGCACAAGGGGATGCCCGCAGCATTCTACGATGTCCACCTGATGATCAGCCACCCGCTGCAGTACGCAGAGCCTTTCATCAAGGCGGGTGCCAGCCTGTACAACTTCCACCTCGAGTGCGAGGACGACATCCAGCAGACCATCGATGCGGTCAAGGCACTGGGCTGCAAGGTGGGCCTGACCATCAAACCCGGTACTGCGCCGGAGGCGCTGGCCCCGTATCTCGACCAGCTGGATCTGGTGCTGGTGATGAGCGTGGAGCCCGGCTTCGGCGGGCAGAAGTTCATGCCCTCGGCGCTGGAAAAGCTGCGCTGGCTCAAGGAAGAGCGGGCAAAGCGGAGCGCCCGCTACCTGCTGGAAGTGGATGGCGGCGTGGACGACACCACCGCCCCCCTGTGTGTGGAGGCGGGTGCCGATATTCTGGTGGCGGGCAGTGCCGTGTTCGGCGCAGCCGACCCGGCTGCGGCAGTGCGCCGTCTGGCCGCCCTGTGAGAGGTGCCTTACCATGGATGAACGTTTGATCCAGCAGCAGGAGCAGGAGCTTGCAAAGACGGGGCGGTACTATCTGCACGTCTGCTTTATGACCATCCCGCTGCTCTGCATGGCCTGCTTCCTGTACGGTCTGCGGCCCCTGCTGCTCTGCGGCGCGGCGCTGCTCACCGGCAATCTGTGTGACCGCCTGGTCTCCCTGCTGCGCCGCCGCGTGTATCGGGCCGGAGATTTTTCCAACGAGAGCTTTGCCCTCATCATCGCCCTGCTCATGCCCGCCACGGTGGACTGGTATGTGGTCATTATGGCGGTGCTGGCCGGTGTCCTCATCGGCAAGGAGGTGTTTGGCGGCTACGGCAGCTATCCCTTCAACCCCGCTGCTGTGGGCTACGCCGTGGCGGCGGTGTCCTGGCCGGAGCAGGTGTTCCGCTACCCCCAGCCCTATACCAACATCCCCCTGTGGGATGCCACCGGCGTGCCGGTGTCCAGCACCATCTCGGATACCCTGCGCAGCGGCGGCAGCCTGAACATCAGCGCCATTTCGCTGGGCCTGGGCGAGTACGCCGCCCCCATGGGCACGGGTGCCGCCCTCATCCTTCTGGCCTGCGGGCTTTTCCTCTGGCTGCAAAAGGATGTCCGTCTGGGCGCTTCTGTCAGCTTTGTGGTCACCTGTGCCCTCATCGCCTTCCTCTTCCCCCGTCAGGTGGGTGTGAACGGCGTGGACATCGCCCTGCGCCTGCAGTGTGTGCGGGATGAGCTGCTGACCGGTGCCATGCTGTTCAGCGCGGTGTTCCTGCTCAACGAGCCCTACACCTGCGCCCATCACCATCTGGGCCGCATCCTGTACGGTGTGCTGGTGGGTGCGATCACCATGGGCTTCCGGTATTACGGCGTGTACGAGACGGGTGTCTGCTTTGCCCTGCTCACGGTCAACAGCATTTCCGGCTGGATGGACCGCACCGAGAGCCGCCTGTACCAGCTGATGCACCGCCCTGCGGCCGGAAAGGAGGGCGCTGAATGAAACGTTCCATTGCAGAACTGATCACCCGTGATCCTGAAAAGTTCGCCCACCATGACCGGGTGTTCAAAAATAACCCCGTTGTCATGCAGGGCATGGGTCTGGCTCCGCTGGTGGTGCTTGCCACCACGGGCAAAAATGCTTTGATGCTGGCCGTGGCTGTGGCCCTGCTGCTCACGCCTTCCCGGATGCTGGCCTGCCTGGTCAGCCGCCTGTTCCCCCTGCGGGACGAGCAGCCCGCCCCGGAAGAGCTGGAGAAAAAGCTGCTGCCCCGGGCGCTGGTGTACAGCGGCAGTGCGGCGGTGGTCTACCTTGCTGCTTATCCCATCCTGAACGCCGTGTTCGGCACCGACCTGCTGATGCTGGGCATCTACCTGCCCATGCTGGTGGTGGAGCCTCTGCTGACCTACCGCTTTGGCCGCGTACAGGAAACCATGCGCAAGGCTGTCTCCAAGGGTCTGCGCATCACGGTGGGCTACGCGCTCATCCTGTTCATCGTGGGCTGCCTGCGGGAGTGGCTGGCGCTGGGCAGTGTGTTTGGAGTCCAGCTCAGCCGCTCTGTCCTGCCCATGGCATCCATGCCGGCAGGCGGTTTCATCGTGCTGGGCGTGGTGTGTGCCGTCTGGCGCGCGCTGGCCCGCAAACACAAGGAATACCTGAAAACTGAGGCGCGCGGCACTCTGGCTGCGCACCCCCGGAAGGAGGTGCAGGATCAGTGAGTGCTGTGATGAATGCCATCGGCGTGGCCTTTGCCTACGCCGTGCTGGCCCTGTTTGCCCAGAACGCCATCTTTACCCGCGGTCTGGGTGTGTCGCGCCTGATCCAGCTGGTGGGCGACGAGCGCACCAGCAGCTGGTGGTTTGCCCTGCTGCTCTGTGTTACCCAGACGCTGGTGGCCCCGCTGGCGTATTTTGCGGGCAGCCAGATCGTGGATCTGCCCTACCGTGCCCCGCTCCGCCCGCTGCTCTACCTGGCCTGTGTGGCGGTGGTCTGCATCTTTGAGCACGCCATCCTGCGGGCGGTCAAGGGCCCCCGCAGCGGTCTGCTCATCCGAATCCTGCCCATTGCCGCCGTGAACAGCGGCGTGCTGGGCACCGCGCTGGTGGAGCGCACCCAGAGCTTTACGCTGGCGCAGTCCATCGGCTTTGGCCTGGGCAGCGGCCTGGGCTATCTGCTGGCTGTGATGCTGGTGACCGAGGCGGGCAACCGCCTGCGCAGCAAGGCCATCCCCGAAGCATTCCGCGGCCTGCCCATCACCCTGATCTATATCGGTGTGCTGGCGCTGGCCATCTACGGCTTTACCGGCCATTCCGTGATCCTGTAAGTTGACCCCAAGGAGGGTGGTTGATTATGGCAAGATATCCCAAACGCCAGAAGGTCAAGCGCTACCGGCGCAGCTTTTACACCCGCGAGATGCGGCTGAAAAAGGGCATCGGCATTGCGGTGCTGGTGGTGGCCGTGCTGGCAGCGGCCTGGGTGGCCGCACCCCATGTGCTGGACTGGGCCACCCACACCTGGTATACCGTGGTGCGGGATCGTGACCTTTCCGCATCCAGTGCTGTCAGCGAGAGTGCATCCTCCGGGGCGCAGAGCACCGCTGCCAGCGAACCGGCAGCTTCCTCGGTGCCGGAAAAGGAGCCGGAGCCCGAGGTCAAGGGCACTGATATTGTGACGGGCCTGTGGGCAGAGGTGGATGTGGCCACCCTGACCGACGAGGCAGCCATCCGCTCCGCCGCCCGGCAGCTTAAGGCACAGGGCATGACCTATGCCATCCTGACCCTGAAGGACACCGCCGGGCAGGTGTATTACGCCTCCCAGACGGCGGTGGGTGCCGCCAATGCGGCCCCCACGCAGGTCGATCTGATGAGTGTGACATCGATCTTCAAGGAAGAGGGGCTGGTGCCGGTGGCGGCGCTGAATGCCTTCCGTGACCCTGCCGGTGCCCGGGCCGACCGTGCTCTGGCCATCCGGTATCAGGGGCAGGAGTACCTCTGGCTGGACAACAAGGCTTCCGCCGGAGGCAACCCCTGGCTGAACCCCTACGCCGCGGAGACCGTGCAGTATATCGGTGATCTGATCGCCGAGGTGCACGCCGCCGGGTTTGATCAGGTGCTGCTGGAAAATGTCCGGTTCCCCTCGTCCACCAGCGCCAAGCAGGACTATGGCACCACCAACGGTGTGGACCGTGCCGGGCAGCTGACTGCGGATATCGCCGCCTGGCAGGCCCGCTTCGGAGATACGGTGACGCTCTGGTACGGTTATTCGCTGGCCGAGGTGACCGGCTCCTCCAGCCAGCTGGGAACCCCTGCGGCCCAGCTGGGCGTGAAGAACCTGCTGGTGAAGGTCCCGTCCTCCTCTACGCTGGATGCAGCGGCCCGGGAGGAGCTGACCCTCTCCCTGACCGAGGCCGGTGTGGAGCATGTGGTCATCCGGGACGATGCCGCCAGCTATTTTGAGTGATCCCTGCGTTTTTGTGAGAGGGAGGAAAGTATTATGAACAAAACACCCTGTTTTTCCCCGGCGCACATCCTGCTGCCGTCGGAACAGATCCCGGTGGGGCAGTGGGGCTGTGTGGCCTGCGATCAGTTCACCAGTGACCGCTCCTATTGGGAAAAGGCTGCGCAGGCCGCCGCAGGCGGCCCCAGCACACTGGACCTGATCCTGCCGGAGGTCTATCTGGAAGAAGATGACGTGGATGCAAGGATCAGTGCCATCCATGCGGCCATGGACGATTACGCCCGGAACGTGCTGACCCGCGCGGTGGACGGCTTTATTTATGTGGAGCGCACCGAGCAGAGCGGCCGGGTGCGGCAGGGCCTTGTGGGCAGGATCGACCTGGAGGCATACAGCTATGCCGAGGGCGCGGTGCCTGCCATCCGCCCCAGTGAGCACACAGTGGAAAGCCGCATCCCGCCCCGCATGGCGGTGCGCCGGGGGGCAAGGCTGGAAACGCCCCATATTATGATGCTGGCCGATGACCCCGGCTGCACCCTCATCGAGCCCATCGGCGAGAAAAAGGAGCAGCTGCGCAAGGTCTACGAGGGCGACCTGATGCTGAACGGCGGCCACATTGCCGGCTGGGCAGTGGAAGATCCCGCCCTGCTGGCCCAGATCGACAGCGCCCTGAACGTTTTGGGCAGCCAGGAGGCCTTTGATGCCCGGTATCCCCAGGCAAAGGGCGGCGCGCCCCTGACGCTGGCCGTGGGCGACGGCAACCATTCGCTGGCTTCCGCCAAGGCCTGCTGGGAGGAGCTGAAAAAGACCCTGACCCCGGAGCAGCAGCTGACCCACCCGGCCCGCTGGTGCCTGGCTGAGGTCTGCAATGTCCACTCTCCGGCCATTGAGATCGAGCCCATCCACCGTGTCCTTTTCAATGTGGACTGCGGTGCCGTGCTGCTGGCCCTCATCGCGTGGAGTGATTCCCACGCGGCAGGCATCTGCTTCGGCGATGCAAAACAGCAGTCCTTTACGCTGGCAGGCCCCCATGTGGCCAATGTGCTCAGCTTTGAACATCCCGTTGCCCCGCTGACCGTGGGCACCATTGACGCATTCATTGAGTATTTCATGGCCCGCCACATCGAGGCCCGGGTGGATTATGTCCACGATGAGCCCGCTGTCCGCGCCCTGTGCAGGCAGGGGGGTGTGGCTTTCCTGATGCCGCCCTTTGAGAAAAGCGATCTGTTCAAGGGCATCGTTATGGGCGGTGTGCTGCCCCGCAAGACCTTCAGCATGGGGCACGCAGAGGAAAAGCGCTATTATATGGAATGCAGAAACATTTTAGGTGAAGAATGACATTTAACGAACTGAATCTTTCCGCGCCTGTGCTGCGTGCTGTGGCACAGGCGGGCTATGAATCCCCCTCGCCCATTCAGGCGGCGGCCATTCCGCCGGTGCTGGCCGGGAGGGACTTGATGGGCTGCGCCCAGACGGGTACCGGCAAGACGGCTGCCTTTGCGCTGCCCATGCTCGACCGCCTGACTGCCAGCGCACCCCGCAAAAAGGGTGCCATCCGCGCCCTGATCCTGACTCCTACCCGGGAGCTGGCTTTGCAGATCGGCGAGAGCTTTGAGGCCTACGGCAAGTATCTGACCCTGCGCAGCACCGTCATCTTTGGCGGTGTGGGTCAGGCTCCGCAGGTCGCAGCCCTGAAAAAGGGCGTGGACATCCTCATTGCCTGCCCGGGCCGCCTGAACGACCTGGTGGGGCAGGGGCTGCTGGACCTTTCCAACATTGAGATCTTTGTTCTGGACGAAGCCGACCGGATGCTGGATATGGGCTTTGTCCACGACGTGAAAAAGGTGATCGCCAAGCTGCCCAGGCAGCGCCAGAACCTGATGTTCAGCGCCACCATGCCCAAGGAGATCGAGCAGCTGGCCGCAGGCATCCTGCATGACCCGGCCTTTGTCAAGGTAGACCCGGTGTCCAGCACGGTGGACCGCATCCAGCAGAGCCTGTATTTTGTGGAGAAGGGCAACAAGAAGTTCCTGCTGCCCTGGCTCATCAAGAACCTGAAGCCCGAGGTGGTGAACGCGCTGGTGTTCAGCCGCACCAAGCACGGGGCCGATAAAATCGCAAAAGACCTGAACAAGCAGGGCATCCCCGCTGCCGCCATCCACGGCAACAAGAGCCAGACCGCCCGCGTGACGGCGCTGGAGGATTTCAAGGCGGGCAAGACCCGGGTGCTGGTGGCGACCGATATCGCCGCCCGCGGCATTGATATCAGCGAGCTGTCCCATGTGTTCAACTACGACCTGCCCGAGGTGCCCGAGACCTACGTCCACCGCATTGGCCGCACGGCCCGTGCCGGTGCCGACGGCACTGCCGTCAGCTTCTGCGCCCCGGAGGAAAAGGAATATCTGGCCGGGATCGAAAAGCTGAACCGCCGCCAGATCCCGGTGGTCTCCGGCCATCCCTGGGACGGCGTGCCCGCCCCTGTCAAGGCTGCACCCCCGGTGCGGGGCAAAAAGCCCAAGGCGGAAGCGGAGCAGCCCGTGAAGGCAGAGCAGCCCGCCAAGGCCGAAAAGCCCGCTGCCCCCAAGAAGGAAAAAGCGGCTGCAAAACAGCCCGGCCCCAAGAATACCGAACCGAAAGAAGGAACATCCATGGAGGAAAACCAGAAGCGCACTTCCGGCGGCCGCAGTGAGAACCGCCGCTCCAATAACAGCCGCACCCGCCGCGAGGGCAATGCCCCGCAGCCGGCCAACCGCGGCAGCAACGCCCAGCCCAAATTCGACCCCCACTTTGTGAGCGCCCCGGAGGCTACTCCTCTGCGCCCGGTCAAAAAGGCTCCGGCTGCGCAGCCTGCCGCAAAGCAGACTGCTCCGGCCCAGAATGGCCAGCGTCAGCGCGGCGGTCAGCCTGCCCGTGCCGAGCAGCACACCGACCGCAATGATCCGCGCACCGAGCAGCGGGCAGAACGGAACAGCCGCAATGCCCGCCCGGCCCAGAACAGCCAGAGTCAGCAGGGCAGCCGCAATAACCGCAATGCAGTGCAGAGCAGCCGCCCGGACCGCCCCGCCAAGAGCGAGGCACCCCGCGGCCGCAGCCGGAACGCCGCCCCCGCACGGGACGAGGACCCGGGCCTGATGCTGATCAGCCGCCGCCCGCCCCAGCAGAAGTTCACCAACTTTGAAGAGTATATGACCGCCCACGGCGGTGCCACCGCACCCATTGAGGATCACACCGATGAAACCTGAGCCGTTTGCCCCCTGGCAGTGCCCGCTCTGCGGCGAACCCCTGACCGGGGACACTGCCCTGAAATGCGGCAGGAACCACTGCTTTGACCGGGCGAAAGAGGGGTATTGGCACCTGCTGCCGGTGCAGAGTATGCGCACCAAGGCCCCGGGCGACAGCAAAGAGATGGTCGCCGCCCGCCGTGCCTTCCTGAACGCCGGGTATTACGGCATCTTCGGCCGGGCGCTGGGGGAACTGTGCCTTGCGTACGGCGCTGCTGCCGGGGCAGATGCACCGCTCCACCTGCTGGATGCGGGCTGCGGCGAGGGCTGGTACGACCGCTGCATTGCACAGGCCTTTGCGCAGGCGGGCAGGCCGGTGCAGCTGGCGGGCTTTGATATTGCAAAGCCTGCGGTGCGTCTGGCTGCAAAGGCACTGCCTGCCGCAAAATACGCGGTGGCATCCAGCTTTGCCCAGCCTGTCCGCACCGGATGGGCCGACCTGCTGCTCAACTGCTTCTCGCCCTTTGCACAGGAAGAGTTCCGGCGTGTGCTGCGCCCGGGCGGACGGATGATCTATGTTGTGCCCGGTGCGGAACACCTCTACCAGATGAAGGCTGTCCTCTACGACACGCCCTATAAAAATCCGGTGCAGGAGGTGGCCTATGAGGGCTTCCGTCCCATCGGGGAGCGGGAAGTCTCGGGCCGCATCACGGTGCCTGCCGGGCAGCTGGAGGCGCTGTTCGCCATGACCCCCTATTACTGGAAAACGCCGCGAGATGGCGCGGCCCGCCTGGCCGCCCTGCCCGAGCTGACCACGGACATCGCGTTCCGCTTCCTTGTGTTTGAAAAAGAGTGATCGAAAAGCCCCCGGCCTGTGAGGATACAGGCCGGGGGCTTTTTGCGTGCAGAAAACAGGGTCACATCGCGATCCAGCCCAGTGCGTTGGCGACCGAGCTGGCCAGGATGATAGCCGCGAAGATGGGGCAGAGATACCGGAGCATAAAGTTGAACACCGGTTTGCGGCGGAAGGGCTGACCTTCCCGTGTGACCTCTTCCTCGATCTTTTCCACACCGACGATCCGGGAGACCAGCAGGCAGGTGGCAATGGCCGCAATGGGCATCATCACCGAGTTGGTCAGGAAGTCGAAGAAATCGAGGAACTGCATCCCGAACACGGTCACGCTGGCAAGGGGGCCGTAGCCCAGCGCGGAAAGGCTGCCCAGTGTGATCATAATGCAGCCGATGAGGATGGTGGAGCGGGTGCGGTCCCAGCCCAGCTCGTCCTCAAAGGTAGAAACAGCACTCTCGGTCAGGGCAATGGAGCTGGTGAGGGCCGCGAACAGCACCAGCACAAAGAAGAGCACGCCTACGGCAGTGCCCATGCCCATGCTGGCAAAGACCTTGGGGATGGTAATGAACATCAGGGCCGGGCCCGCCTGCAGGGTGTCAGGGTCGCCGCCCGAAAAAGCGAACACGGCGGGAATGATCATGAGACCTGCCATGATCGCGATGGCAGTATCAAAGATCTCCACATTTTTCGTGGAACCTTCAATGGAGACATCTTTTTTCATATAAGAGCCGAAGGTGATGAGAATACCCATGGCAATGGACAGAGAGTAGAACATCTGTCCCATGGCAGCTACGACGGTCATCCAGGAGAAATTCGCAGGATTCGGGATCAGGAAATACTTCACGCCGCTCAGTGCTCCCGGTCTGGTAACAGAATAGACTGTGATGACCACGGAGAGCACTACCAGGATCGGCATCATAATGCGGGATACGCGCTCGATACCGTTGCGGACACCGGCGTAGATGATTCCCAGAGTACACAGAGTGAATACGATAAAGCACAGCTCTGTAGAGACACCATTGGAAATAAACGTGGAAAAATAACCGTCTGCTGCCAGATCATGTCCGTGACCCTTGGCATATTCCACCAGATATTTGATCACCCATCCGCCGATGACGGAATAATAAGGAACGATCAGAATAGGAATAATAGCGTTGATCCATCCACCGAAGGACAACCATTTGGATTTCCCGAAGGTATGAAAGGCACCTACGGGGCTTTTGCCTGTCATGCGTCCCAGTGATGTCTCTGCCACGATCATGGTATAACCGAAAGTCAGCGCCAGGATAATATAGATCAGCAGAAAGATACCACCGCCGTATTTGGCTGCCAGATACGGGAAACGCCAGATATTGCCCAGACCTACCGAGGCACCGGCTGCCGACAGGACGAAACCGATCTTGCCGGAAAATGAGCTTCTGTTATTCTTTTTGTGATTCATAGTTTAAACTCTCCCATAAAAAATTGTCGTAAACAGAATAAGTGTAACATAGAAATAAGGAAAATACAGTACGAAACAGTCTGATTGAGAATGGAAAAATTCGATCATGCAAGAGTAAAAATTGAATGGATGCATTT
>OHQJ01000344.1_pt1 | contig 11791 bp, 8 predicted proteins | sample 1578081 | NCBI WGS metagenome assembly OHQJ01 (sample SAMEA3879545, study PRJEB24766) | human gut metagenome | biome: human-associated habitat; feature: feces | place: USA | collected 1985/1987
TATTCAGTTCCCTGCATACAACCTTTTCTCTCGCACACACTTCTGAATACTCCTCTTTGTAATGTCTTCTTAAAGCCTGCACTTCCTCAAGCGAATATCCCTGTGCCTGTAATTCCTGCTCCAGTGCCACCCACTTCCTATGCTCATCTTCAAAGAAGATATCTCCAAGCCTGTATGACTGCTCTGCTGGCTTTAAGTTTTCCATCTCATCAGCCGCAGTAAAAAGTTCCATGCTCCTTTCCCTTGCTTTATAAATCCGGCTCTTTTCTGCCGAAGTCTCTTTTTTCTTATCCGTAAGAGAAGCTATCGTCCCCACAAGTTCTTCTGCTGAATGGATATTATGCCTTGCAAGGAACAAATACTGTTCCTGCAGCTTGTGCATTTTACGGATATCCTCCCTGTACTTCCATACCTGACTGTATGGTCTTTTTTTGAGTTTTCCCACCCGGTACAGCTTCGCATAATGCTTTTTCTGAAGTCCTGACAAGCCTGCCCTGCGGTATCTTTTAACTCTGCACTTTACAATGGAAACTTTCGGTATATCCTGTTTACTCTTATAAAACGCAATATCCTCTTTTACAATCCTGTCCCGGATTGCTTCCTCACAATACATATCCCCAAGAGATTTGCACCTTCTGAACCTTGTCATACCCTGTGGCTTGATTGCCAGATGTTTTCCCTGCTTTATCTGATATCCCTTTTCAGACAGCAGTTCGAGAAATTCCTCATAGTCCTTCGCCTGCAAAATACAGGCATCCAAGTCTCTTTTTATCATATCGGACCATACAAAATTACCCTCCCTGTACTCACTCCATTCCTTATAGCTTTCGTGCTGCCTCTCCTTTTTCTCATCATCCACATCAATAATGGAGAGTCCATATTCCTGACACAGCCTGTTCGTGATAGGCTGGATATACTTTGCCCAGTCCCCTTTTTCGTAACGGTACTTTTTACCGTCCACAAAACTCACGCTGTTAAATACGATATGGGAATGAACATGGGCTGTATTATCGTGTACCACAAACACCGCTTCGTATGACTTACCAAGATATTCCTCCACAAATTTCTGTGTAATTTCAAATGCCGTATCCGGATTTACCTCATTTTCCTTAAAGGAAAGTATGATATGATACCCCTGACGCTTATCAATTTTTCCAAAATTACGCTTGGTTTCCTTCATCTGCTCAAATGCGGTATCGACCTGACAGTTTATTGCACCCACCAGTCTGCCATCCTGTGTTTTGTCCGGGTTCATCACATAATCAAGTGCCCGCTTTAAATGTTTTCCGTGAAAATGCCCGCCACAATCTTTCATATTAAGGATTTTACTGATTGCCAATCTGCACCACCGCCTCATTTACTTTCTTGTTCAGTTTACGCATATAGGCAACAAGCTGTGTTTTATCCTCTTTGGAATAAAGTCCTGCATTGTTATTGAATACGATCTGATTGATATTGATTCCAATACGGTTCACTTCATTGATAAGCTCTTTTAAGAGTTCCCTGACTTCCGGGTAATCATTCGGTTTCTGGCTGATGAGCAGTCTTAAATAATCTGCTTCACACATTCCGCTCTCCCCTGCCTTTTTTGCAAGCATTTCTGCCTCCTGCGGCATAAGACGGAGCGTTTTCCTGATACAGTGGATTTTATCTGCCATACGCTCACCTTCCCCTCTTATCTGTACTGTAATCCTTTATTCCTTGTGCTATCGTGGCTGCCGCCTTTTCCAAATCACCCTTGCCCTCCAGATTACTGATAAACGCTTCCACCAGTGCCGTTGCAACAGCATCAATCTCCTTTGCATGACTGGTTTTATCAAATAATCGGTCTAACACCCTCTCATCTGCCTTTAAACTGTCATACTTTTTCTGAAATTCGCAATATTCCTGAAAATCTTTCGGATCATCTTTCTTTGCCTCTGCGTGAAGTATCAGATCATAATTCCACTCACACACCTTATCAATCACATCATCTATCGGAAATGGCTCTATCTCACCGTTTTCCTCTGCCATATCCTGTCTGTACATCTTCCCCTCTGCATCCATTCCGATTGCATAATCATGTCCTTCCATATAATTAAGAAGAAGTGCAGCATCTTCTATCGAAGGGTTTAGTAAGATATCAAATGTGTCTGCCCAGGCAATAAGTTCCTCTGGTTCTGCGATTATTGTAAGTTCTTTATCCATTGCTTTCCTGCACCTCCCTTATCCGTGTTTTGTATATCTCTTCCACCCACACGCCTGTCTAAATCTCTTAGGTTTACGGCTAGATACGCATTAGAGACATCTCTGTCCTAATGCCATCTAGTTAGGGAGAAAATCTCCCTAAAACCCTCTGTTTTATACTATGGTGGCGCTTTTTGCCACCATTTTTATAATTTGATGGCGTTTTTTGCCATCATTTTGCTATTTTGGTGGCGTTTTCTGCCACCACTTTTTCACATCCAAAAATATATAATTTTACGACAGAATTTTTTGGTGGCGTTTTCTGCCATCACTTTCCTATTCTGATGGCGGATTTTGCCATCATTTTGCTATTTTGACGGCACTTTCTGCCACCACTCTTTACATAAGGCATATTTCATGCCCTGACTGGTTCATCTGCTCTCTGATTCATCTGATTCAGATTAAGCTTTGCCGCTACAAGCCACTCGTTGTAATCCTTATATCCGGCTGGAGGCGGGCAGTCTTCTACCTCATATCCAAGCTCATAATACTTTCTCATAAGTTCAGCTGCCGCCTTCCGTCCCGGCTCATCTCCATCAAGGCAGAACCGGATGGAAGTAATCTGCGGATGTTCCCGAAGAAATGTCTCAAGCGGGGCATCTGCAAGCATTCCAAGTGCCAGCTTATTTGATTCATAATCCGTGAAGATATCAACATAACTCATAAGGTCGATTGCTGCCTCAAATACTACAAGCTCTGTACTGTTAACATTTACTACATTAAATCCATAGTTTTTATCATTGCCTGTGACATCACACTTGAATGGCTTGCCCTGCTTATCAAACACTCCACGCATACTTGCAAATCTTGTCACTCCATTTTTATCATTTCCCTTGAAAACAACATTGTGGTAATGCCTGCTCTCATAAATCAATCCATCTTTTAAAAACAGATCTATGACTACTCTGCTGATTCCTCTCTCCTGATTCAGATATGAAATAAGATAGGAATTATCTCCTGCCGGTTCCGGTAGGACAAATGGCTTTCTCTCCTCTGCCTGCTTCTGCGATACCTGATGAACAAGAGGCTGCTTTACAGGCTTCTCAATTCTTTTGTATCCTGCGAAATCTAAAAGCCAGAACACAGCCTCTTTTACACTCATTCCACAAAATACCCGTAAGAAATCTATCTGTGAGCCGCCATTGTTGCCTTTGTCAAACTGCCTTGACCATCTGTACCAATGGCTTCTGTTATAGATACGGATGGAATCCATCTCCTTTAAAGTGTGGTATTTGCCAATCCTCTTTACTGTATACCCAAGGCTTTCTGCTACTGCACACAGGTCAACACTCTTTGCTATGGCAAGCTCTTCATCCGTAAATCTTCCATCCATGCTTTCACCTTGCCTTTCCCTGCTCTGCTACAAGCGGTGACTTGATATCAAGTGTCCGGTAATCTGTGCTTAGTGTAATCTTAGGATTATCAATCATGCCTTTTTCCCTGAAACTGAAAAATTCACGATTGTCTCCACCGACTATGATATGGTCAATGAGCGGTATTCCCATCAGTTCACACAGCTTGTTCATGCGGTCTGTCATCATCGTGTCTGCCTTGCTTGGGAATACATTCCCGGATGGATGACAATGGATTAACATCATGCTTGCCGCATTGCTTAGGATACTTGATTTAAACAGCTCTCTCGGATGTGCCATTGCCTCATTTAAAGAACCAACACTTGCAAAATGCACATTGATAGGTTTTAAATCTGACCTTAGATTGACCACACACACTACTTCCCTGTCAAACTGGCACATACAGTCTCCCATGACAGCAGCTATATCCGCCGGATTGTTAAAGGTGTGCTCCGAATAAATCGGAGCATCCTTTACAAGTCTTACCGAAACCACATCAAGCTTGAAGTCATTCTTCTTTGGCATCAGACACCGCCTCCTCTCCAGACTCGACACGGATAACAAAGTCACCTTTCTGGCTGTTTATGAGAGCAATGAGTTCTTCCATTGTAAGTTCCTGCTCCATAACTGCCTCCTATCTGGACTTTTCCTTCGCATCATATACAAGGGGAGGTTCTGCAACGATACCATCAAGTCTCTTGTTCGGTGTATCAGTTGCAAGGGTGAGTTTTCTTAAATCCTTATCATAGTGATATACCTGATTGGAAAGTCTCTCGTCCAAAGACACCTCCTGCATATTTACCTCGACTACCATCTGTGCAAGCATCTCAGGGCTTCCCATATCTGAAGATACTGCAATAACCTCATGCACGCTCGAAGGGAGAATATAAAGGTCACTCTCTAGACTCTCTGCCAGCTCATGAAGCTCATTCTCATAAAGCATGGATGCTGCACCATTGATACCCTTTTCATTGGAAATCACCCACATCGTCTGCTCCGGTGGAATCTCAGCTATCATCATCTCTGCGATCTCCTGTGGCATCCCATCCCTTGCGAACATTTCTTTCATAATGTCATTCATGCTACGAACGACAGGTGGGAAGAGTCTTCTTGTGTTTTCCGCTGCACACTTAAAGAGCTGTTCCTCGCTCATTCCAAGTCTTTTTGCAAATTCATTTGTAATTTTTGAACTCTGCACCGCATCCTTATCTGCACTGATTATTACCTTATACACAATAGAAAGATCCTGGAACTCCCTGTGCGGCACCTGTTCCAAAAATGTCTTATTCTGCTCTGTATTGATGAGCTGGAATACAATCTTCTCGTTAGCATCCTTCATAATGCTGTCCACATCAACAACCGGAACCTGCTCATATGCCCTTTCCATAAAGTCACATGCAGCCATAAGTGTTTCCTCAAGATCACCACAGTCCTGATACTTCTTATACATGTCATTGATATAAATCGTAGGCGAAATATTCCTGCCTTCCTCTCGTAAGATGATGCCATCAAGAGTCACATTCACCTTTTCCACGGGTTCTGCCACAAGCTCCATTCCTTTGAACTTCTCTGGCATATAATCCATAAACTTTTCTTTTACTACTTCCTTAAAAATCTCGTAATTCATCATATTACGGTTCCTCCTTAATCTAAAAAAGCAGGGAACATAAGTCACTGGCTTACATTCCCCGCAAGGTTAATTGTTACTGTTTATTCTTTTTCTTTCTTCCACGAAGTCCTACTCCAACACCTGTAATAAGTGCAAGTGCACCAATTCCAAGATAAAGAAGCGGATTTGCATTGTCGCCTGTCTGTGGAAGCTTAGGCTCTGTCGGTACATTGACAAGCTTAAGTATTGTTACAACAACTTCCGGTGCATTGTCATCATATCGAAGAGTTACATCGTGAGCTGTTTCATCAAGGATATATCCGTCAGCTGCTTTTGTCTCAACTACTGTATAATGGATATCTTCCTTAAATGAACCATCCTCATTGTAAGTACAGATAGGAAGCTCCTTGCTCTCTGCATGACCATTCTTGTCAGTAGTGAGTGTATCAAGCACCTTTCCGTCCTTATCCCTTACTTCAAATACAACACCCTCGATCGGCTTTCCGGTTACTTTGTCAGTTTTCTCAATGACAATCTTACCGACTGCCTGTTCATCTTTCATGGATACCTTCTGGATTTCTGCTGTCTCCTTTACTTCAAAGGTTACATCACTTGCCACCTTATATCCATATGGTGCAGATTCCTCTCTGAGTGTGTACTTTCCGACAGGAAGTCTCTCAATCATATGAGTCTTTCCTGCCTCTGATGTCCAGCTCTCAACAAGCTTTCCATCAGCATCAATAACCGAAAGCTTTGCTCCAGGCAATTCTTTCTTGCCTGTGATATCAGTCTTTGAAATTTCTACCTTGATCGGTGCATTTTCAAATGCTGCCTTAAACTCGATAACCTTTACCTTATCTCCCTGATATGAAGCATCCACATCAAAAATCTTATCAGACTTCACATAGCCCTTTGGTGCCTCAATCTCTTTGACATAATACTGTCCAAGCGGAAGGTCAGAGGTAAATGTTACTTTGCCATCCTTTCCAGTAACACCTCTCTCAATCTGTGTATCTGCTTTGACAATGACTTTTCCATCTTTATTTACGATATCCTCTTTCGCAAATAAGCCGAATACTGCACCTTCAAGAGCATTCTTCGTCTCTGAATCAGTCTTTGTGACAGTAATCTGCACCTTCTGTCTCTCATTGGTTACATCCATTCCCGCAAATACAACCTTTGTATTCTGGTCGATATAAGAAAGGTCTGCATCAATCGGTGTATCATCCAAAACAAATCCTTCAATGGTTGCTGTTTCTACAAGATAATACTTGCCAAGAGGAAGGTCATCAATTCTGGCAATGCCCTTATCGTTTGTTACGATAGTTGCTACCTTTTCCCCAGCTTTATGGTAAATGCTTCCAAGTCCGTCTGCACTCACGATATCCTCCTTTGCATATACATCAAAGGTTACTCCTGCAAGACTGTCCTTGAAGTAATTGAAAATGAAATCATACCAGTGTCCCTTCATAAGAGTGGTATCTGTTACAAACTCGCCATCCTTGTTGATCACGATAGAACCAGTCGGAACCTCATCCTTCATTTCTACATGCTGCACATCTCCTGTATCCTCTACAGTAAACTGAATATCTGTTGCCTTGAGATATCCGTAAGGAGCAAATTCCTCACGAAGAGTGTAAGTCTCTCCTACGACAAGTCTCTTGATCACATGTGCTTCCTTAGCATCAGATGTCCATGTGTCTACCACATTTCCATCCTTGTCAAGTACAGTAAGTGTTGCACCTGTAAGCTCTGCACCGCTTGTGATATCTATCTTTGTAAACTCAAAGGTTGTCGGAGTGTTCTTATACTCGCTGTTATATACAGCAGTCTTAACATCCTGTCCCTGATATTTTGTATCAAAGTTTACTGCTTCCTCATTTGTCACATATCCGGCAGGCTTTACAAGCTCCCTTGCAACATATTTTGCAAATGGATAATCCTTAACAAAAGCAATCTTTCCATTCTCATCAGATGTTGCCTTCTCAAGAAGTGTGCCTTTCTCGATAATTACCTTGCCATCTACATTCTTGATATCCTCGTCTGCATAAAGACCAAATACTGCACCTGCAATCGGTGTATTATCTTCTGAATCAAGCTTAGTCACTGACATATCAAGCTTCTGTCTGTCATCTGAGAAAGTAAGGCTTTCCTTGATAACAGGTGTCTTATCATCCACATATGTGAATGTCACTTTCTGCTCATTCGGATTTAATACATATCCGTATGGAGCTTCCACTTCCACAACTCTGTACTGTCCAAGAGGAAGATTCTTAGCTGTTGCCTTTCCATCCTTGCCAGTTGTAAGAGTTGTCACAAGGTCTCCCTTGCTGTAATACTTAATGCGGTTTCCGTCTGCATCCTTCTGGTTGTCTGCTGTGTAAATATCCTCGGCAGCATAAACTTTGAATTTTGCTCCGGCAAGTGAGCCTTCCTTATAAACAAACTCTTTCTCATATGAGCTTGCAAGAAGTCCACCCTTGAATCCGTCAAGTACCTCTCCCTTCTTTTCTACAGTCAGCTCTCCGACTGCAGGGGCATCGGAATATTCCACAGTAATGATTGCATCATTTGTATCACCATCTGTCTCAAATGCTGTGTCAGTATCAACAGAGATGCTGACATACTTATCATTTACAACATAGCCAAATGGTGCAGACACTTCCTCAATGCGGTAGTTACCGATTTTCAGTGCTTCAGGTAAGATTAAATCTCCGTCCTCATCAGTAAAGAATGAAGTATGCTCTACCTTTGACGGATAAGTTGTGTACTGCTTTACATATTCGTTCTTATCAATATTGAAGATCTTAAACTCTGCATTTGGTACAAGTACTGTCTGCTTTGTATCGGAATCCTTCTTGATTACACGAAGCTTTGCAGTAAACTCCCTGTCAAGGAATACTCTCCATGTCTGAGGCTTGTCAGGATGGTTCTCGCTGATTTTTACCTCAAATGGCTTGATTGTCTTCATGTTATGCGGAGTCTTTGACTCTACTACCACATAAGTTCCATAAGGAATTGCAATGGAAACTGCATGTCCCTTGTCATCGGACGTGATTGTTGTTGCTCCGTTTTCCCCGATTACTACCGGAGTTGCCTTGTCAAAGTCATAACTTCCATCTGCCTTTACAGGTAAAGATGATTTCAAATAAGCTGTGAACTCTGCACCTGCCAATAAGCCTGCTTCAGTATCATCGCCATTGTCAGATACCTTGATAAGCTGGAATGGCTGCTTGATGACCTGCTCTGCTGATGTTGTGCTTCTTGATACATCTGCTACAAGGTCTCCCTCATAGTCGCATACTACATCATGCTCCTCTTCGTCTAAGAGATACCCCTCTGATGGAGTGATTTCTTTCACATAATAGTTTCCAAGGTAAAGGTTATTGACCTCTGCTTCGCCATTCTTATCTGTTGTAAGTGTTGCTACAAGGTCTCCTGCCTTGAATACGACTCCTGTTGCTCCGTCCGGATGCACGATATCGTTTCTTGCATAAAGACCATAAACTGCACCTTCAAGGCTTGCATCACCTTGGGCAACTGCCTTGCCTGATTCCTTGTCTACCTTGTAGATATGAATCTTTGCTGTCGTTCTGTCATTTACAAATGTGTGGCTGAATGATGCCTTTGCCTGTGTTTCAGGTAATACATTGAAATTGAAGCTGTAAACATCTTTACTGTTTCTGATATACGCATATGGAGCCTGTGTCTCTGAGATAAAATATCCATTAGAGATTGGCAGATCCACGCTGTAGCTTGCCTTTCCATCCGCACCTGTAGTTACTGTCTCAAGAGCTGTACCCTTTGTTACAATAACCTGTCCGGCATAGTTTTTGATGTCATTTCCGGCATAAAGTGTGTACTTGCCGCCATCAAGAGGGGTCTCTGTGTCAGAGTCCTTCTTTACGACAGATACATCTGCTTTCTGTCTTGTATTCTCAATCGTAGTTGATTCATACTGGACTGTCACAGTCTGGTCCTTATACTCAACTGCTACTGTCTGAGGTGTGGTATTGATTGTATATCCGTCAATGCTCTTAATCTCAGTTACCACATAAGTTCCAAGATGAAGGTCAGACAATACCACCTGTCCGTCAGTTCCTGTTGTAAGGCTTTCTGCCACAACATCGCCAGCACTATACACCTTTGTACCATCTGCCTTATAGATATCTGCTCCGGCAGTTACCTTAAAGGTTGCTCCGGAAAGCTTCTTTTTCTCATAAGTGAAATTGCTTCCATTCCATGAGCTAAGCACCTCACCCTCTTTGTAGATTGTGATTGCTCCAAGCTGCTCTTTATCTGTTGCAGAGATTCCCGTTGTCTGTCCCGCTTTTACAGTAAGTGTATGAACTTTACCTGAAAGGACATATCCCTTTGGTGCGGTAATCTCTTTTACATAATAAGTGCCTGCAACAAGTGCAGCTGACTTTGCATATCCGTTTCCATCTGTTGTCATGGTCTGAACTCTGTTTGTGCATCCGCTGTCAGAATAGATTCCATAAACTGCACCGGAAAGCTTCACTCCGCTTGACTCATCTGTCTTTGTAAGCTCACCATATCCGATGTTCTCTGTCTTGACCTTGATATAGGCTTTGATAGGATCTGCTGTCGGTCTTTCAGAAATAAACTCCTGATATCCGCTCTTTCCTGTAAGCCAGAATACACAGCTTGATGTTGTCTCAACCTTGCCAGCATTGGATGTGAATGTTCCTGTTGTAGCTGTGGTATTCACGCTCGTTGAAGAAATTGTAATACTGTTGCCATTCTTATCAACAGAATATCCGCTGATGCCAAAATCAAAATCAGATAAGACACCATTGCTGTCAGACAATGTTGCTTCAAATCTCTGACTTCCCTCATTCCACTTCAACTCATAAGTTGGTGCTTCACTGGTTCTGCGTGATGCAAAACTTGGAAGCGTTGCATTGTAGGAACTGCTGATATTGTCTCTGAGTCTCTCATAATAGCTGTATGAAGAATCAGGACTTGGTGCTGTGTTACAGAGCTTTCTTGCTGCTGAATCACCGCTTCCGGTTCCAAAAATATCTGCTACAATAACCCATACCATTGCCTGAGTTGCGATATACTCATCGCACTGGCTGTTGCTTGGTGCCGCCTTTTGTGTACTGTTAAATCCATAATAAAGGCAGTAACTTAAAAGCTTTCTCTGCTGTGCTGACATTGATGTGCTCGCATCATCGTAGCTGTTCATAAGCTGACCGCCATCTGCTCTTAATCCGAAATTCATACAATATGCAGAATTTCCGTCAAGAATTGAATACAGAATCTTGCCATGATTATATCCGGGCTTCAGCTCACTTACTTCTCCGGAATTTTTGACTGACGCATTCCAGAACGCAATATTTGCCTGCGGACTGGCTGCAAATGCTGTTGTACCATTCGTAAAGAGTGTTCCAACCAGTGTGAGCATAGCCATAAATCCTGCCATAAAACGCTTTAGTTTCTGTTTCATGTGCTCTTTCCTCCTTAATTTGCGCATAAAAAAAGAAAGATATAAGTTTATGGCTTACATCTTTCTTCCTTCTGCTTCTATTCGTTTTTATTTATCTGTGACATCGAAACTCGTAATAGTCTGTGCCGCCTGTCGTGTAAACTCCATCATAACTGATGTAGAATACCGGATCTGTTTCCAAAAGTAACATACTTGCAATATATTCTGCGACTGCATCCTCAGATGATAGCCGCTGTCCATCAATGGTACTTGCTTTGTTGAGGTCTGTCTCTACAAACACACTATAATAAGAGCCTTCCATACCATCGTAAGGATAATACTCATTGTACTCTTCCTGCGTGATACTGCCATCATTCAAATGGTTCTGTAAATTCTGCTGTGTGGTAATCATCCCTCCTGCCTGACACTTTGCTGTTGCAAGTGACACAACATTCTGTGGACTGTATGCCACGGATGCAGGCTGTGGATTGCTCACATTGTCTTTCGGACTGTCTGTAGTCTGACCACCATTACCTGCATTACTCTGATTTCCACCAGCTTCCTTATTACCACTTGCAGGAGCTTTCTGTTCCGGCTTGTCATTCTGCTCTGACTTTTCTTCCTGCTTTGGAGCAGTTTCATTATCAGCGGACCGGTTATCTTCTTTATCAGTCTTCTCTTCTGAATCTTTAACCTCGGCAATATCTTTGTCTGTCTCTTCGCTTCCAGCTTCGGTTGTGACCTCTGTGACAGCTTCCGTTGCCATTGCTTCTTCAGTTGGCTTTACGCTTTCCGTCTGTTTCTCTGTCTGATTATCAGTCTTTTCCTTACCACCATTACAGGCAGCCATTGAAAAGACCAGTACTGCGGATAATAAGATAATACTTATCTTCTTCATAGTAATCACCCATCCCTTCTCCGCAAGAGGGACGGGCTTTGTGTTCCGTGCCATCCACCCTTGCGGTGAACTATTTATCTGTAATGCACGGGACACATAGGACTGTCCCGTATTCTGTGCATCTTAAACTCCTTTCATTATACCAGCTCTCTTATTTTAAAGAAATACTGCATAAGTCTTCTGTTTTTCTTATAATTCAAGAATAATCCCTTTACCTGCATATATGCTCACCTCCTCTCAGAATGTGCCCATTC
>OHQJ01000346.1_pt1 | contig 11764 bp, 8 predicted proteins | sample 1578081 | NCBI WGS metagenome assembly OHQJ01 (sample SAMEA3879545, study PRJEB24766) | human gut metagenome | biome: human-associated habitat; feature: feces | place: USA | collected 1985/1987
AAACTTCGATTATGAGAACGGTTCTTTGGAATTCTCCTGCGCTAAAATAGAGATTTCCCTGTCACAGGGGACAATATATGAGGGCTCTTTTCACATTCTTTCTGCGTCGGAAGGCTATGTAAAAGGATCCGTGATCTCGGACCATCTTCGGATGGAATGTATGACGGATCAGTTTACCGGCTCCGATGCAGAAATTTTTTACTGCTTCCACGGAGAAGATCTGGAGGAAGGGGATGTGATCAAGGGCTCTTTTTCCGTAGTCAGCAACAGAGGAGAATACAATCTTCCTTTTGTGGTGACGGTGGAGCATGGGATGTTGAATTCTTCCATCGGAGCTATCCGGAATCTGTTCCATTTTGCCAACCTGGCGAAGAACAACTGGAAGGAAGCTGTGCGGCTGTTCTATGATCCGGAATTTCTGCGGCTGTTCCAGGGGAACGATGCCCATTTCTATGACAGTTACCGGATCCTGTCCACTTATGAGGGCAACGAACAGAATGTGGAAGAATTCCTGATCTGTATCAATAAAAAGCAACAGCTGGAATTCCTGACGGAAGAGAAAGAACTGGTGAAAAAACTGCCTCGCAGCGCAGATAATTACGGCGTCACGGAGAACAATCTGACCATCGTGAGGAACGGCTGGGGATATACGAATCTCCAGATCGAGTGTGAGGGTGAATTTGTCTTTACGGAAAAGGAAAACATTACAGACGATGATTTTCTGGGAAACCGTTGCCGCCTGCCGGTCTACATCGACAGCAGCCTGTGCAGACCTGGCAAAAATTTCGGTAAAGTCTACATATATAATGCTTATACTTCACTGGAGATCCCGGTCATGGTACAGCTGGGAGACGGTGTAGTGGCCCGGCATGCGGATCATAGTCATATGCAGTGCATCACCCAGATCATGAAATATTATGAAGAATCGAGACTGAAAAAGATCGGTACGGGAACCTGGCTCGCGGAGACCGGCAAACTGGTGGAGCGCATGGTGACCATGGATGAGAAGGATGTGCCGGCGAGACTGTTCCAGGCACAGCTTCTGATCACAGAGGAACGCTACAATGAAGCCGGATGGATCCTGGATCACGCGGCGGACATGTTGGAAGCCCAGGGAGCTACCGGCGGAGAACAGTGGGCTTACTATCTGTATCTGACCACACTGATCCACAGGGATCCCCAGTATACACTGCAAATGGCGGAGCAGGTGGAACAGATCTACCGCTATGACAGGACCCGCTGGCGTGTGGCATGGCTGCTGTTGTATCTGTCGGAGGAATACAATCGTTCAACCTCCGGGAAATGGATGTTCTTAGAAAAACAGTACCAGTACGGCTGCACCAGTCCGGTGATCTACCTGGAAGCACTGGCCCTTTTGAACGGCAATCCGGCGCTGCTACGTAAATTGAACAGTTTTGAACTGCAGGTGTTGAACTTCGGTGTCCGTCAGGATGCGGTAAACGACAGCCTGATCGAACAGCTGTTGTATCTGTCGGGAAGAGTCAGAGAGTATTCTCCACTACTGGGCAGAATTTTACGAAGACTGTATGAGAAAAAGAAGGATGTGCGGATCCTGCAGGAGGTGTGCAGCCTTCTGATCAAGGGAAGTAAGACGGGACCGGATGCCTTCACGTGGTATCAGATGGGTGTGGAAAGCCATCTGAGGATCACGAATCTCTATGAATATTATATGGCATCGGTAGATCTGGATGCTGTGCTGGAGCTTCCGAAAGTGATTTTGATGTATTTTTCTTTCCAGAGCAATCTGGATTATGAACATAGTGCGTTCCTGTATGCGTATCTGTTAAAACACCGGAAAGATTATGAGGAACTGTACGAACATTACGAGCCGAGAATGGAGCGGTTCGTCATTGACCAGATCCAGAAGCAGCATATTAACAGACATCTGGCAATACTGTATCAGGAATTCCTGTCTCCGGCCATTGTAACGGAAGCTATGGCGAAGCCTCTGTCCCGTCTGCTGTTTGCCCATATGGTAAGAGTGGATGACAGCAGAATGCGTAAGGTGATCGTCAGCCAGCCGGGGAATCTGATACTGTCCGAGACGTCTCTGCAAAACGGCACGGCCTGGGTAGCAGTCTACGGGAATGATTATACCATTGCCTTTGAGGATGCATATGGTAACAGGTTCCTTAAAAATGTGGAATATACCCTGGAAAAACTGCTGGTACCGGGGAAATATCTCAGACTTCTGGAACATTATGTGCCGGATACGGCGGAACTGGATCTGTATTTTATGGAGAACGGCAGAACAGAAGAGACCATATCTTCCACAAAGCTGATGCGGATGGCAAGACTGGTGGAAAGCGATGCCGTGGAGCCGAAGCTGCGCAGTGAGATTGCGGTACAGCTGGTACAGGCCTATTTCGACGCGGATAATTTGCAGGCACTGGATGAATACCTGCAGGAGCTGCAGGGGGACGGCTTTACGGAGGAACAGCGGGAACTGATCCTGCGTTTTCTGGTGTTGCGGGGAAATTATGAGAAGGCATATGCCTGGATCGAAGCATATACCCCTTATTTTGTGGAGGCCAAGATCCTGTTGCGGCTTACGGACGGTGTGATCACGCAGTCGGTCCATGAGGGAGAGGCAGTCCTGTATGCGGCGGCATTGACGGCGTTCCGTAAGGGAAAATACAACGGTGGAATTTTAGAGTATCTGGTGCGTTATGCCACCGGTACCACGAAGGAATTGCGTGACATCTGGAAAGCGGCAAGATCCTTTGAGATAGACTGCTACAGCTTAAGTGAAAAGATATTGCTGCAGATGCTGTTCTCCGGGGCATTTGTGGGAGAGCGGATGGATATTTTCCGTTATTATGTATCCCAGGGAGCCAGACAGGAGATCGAGGAAGCTGTGCTTGTACAGAGCTCTTATGATTATTTCTGCCGGGAGAAGATCACGGAGGAATATGTATTCCGGGAGATCCGTAACTGCTATCTGCGGGGAGAAGAGACCCAGCGGATCTGCAAGCTGGCTTATCTGAAATTCTATGCGGAGAATAAGGACAAGCTGGAGCGGGAAGATGAAACTCTGGTCCGGAATTTCCTGGAGGAAATGATGAAGGACCACATTCATCTGAACTTTTTCAGGGAATATCAGGACTGCCTGCCACAGCTGCAGGAGATGAAGGACAAGACTATCGTGGAGTATCACACAAGAGGCGGCGTCCGTGCAAGGATTCATTATGTGATGATGCATGAGAACGGGCAGGCGGAGGATTACCTGTCGGAATATATGCAGGAAGTATACAGCGGTGTATTTTTCAAGGAATTCGTACTGTTTTTCGGGGAGAATCTTCAATATTACATTATGGAAGAATCAGAGAACGAAGAACAGCTGACGGAGAGCGGAAGCCTGCAGAAGAGCGATATTATGAATGAAAGTCCGGACAGCAAATACGAGATCATCAATGATATGATGATCAGCATGACACTGCAGGACGATACGACACTGGATCATCTGATCGAGGAATATTACCGCAGGGAATATCTGGATCACAGATTGTTCACATTGCAGTAAAAATAAAAAAAGACAGCAGGAGAGGAGGCGGAAGAACATGCGACTGCCGGGAAGTGATAAAGTTATAGTGGGTTATGACCTGGGGAAGGATTATGCGCAGATCAGCTGCTATGTCACAGGCAGGGAAGAAGAGATCACCACATTGTCTTCCGTTGCAGGCTCACAGGTCTATACGATTCCCCTGGTCCTGAGCAAGAGACAGGGAGTCAACCAGTGGTTCTATGGAAGTGAAGCCCTCCGGCATGCGGAGGAAGAAGAGGGAATCCTGGTGGAGCATCTTCTGAAGCTGGCAAAAGATGGGGAACCGGTGCAGATCGATGGAACGACTCTGGATCCGGTGGCACTACTGACTCTTTTTCTCAAGCGTAGTCTGGGAATGCTGTCCCAGATGACTTCCACAGAGCGGATCGGGGCCCTGATGATCACCTGCGAGGAACTGGATGCAGGAATGCTGGAGGTGCTGACGCAGGCAGTGGAGGCATTACACCTGAAGACGGATGCTGTCTGTTTTCAGAGCCATCGGGAGAGCTTTTATTATTACAATCTGTATCAGCCGGAAAATCTGTGGAAGCAGGGGAGCGTGCTGTGCGAGTATAGGGACAGTTCCATCCAGACTTATTATATGGAATGCAACCGCCATACGACGCCGGTGGTAACGTACATCGAAGAGCGGGAATTCCCTTTTCCGGTGGAAAAATCGGATGAAAAGTTCCTGGAGATCGCCACACAGCTATGTGAGAACCGGATGGTGTCCTCGGTATATCTGATCGGGGAAGAGTTTTCTCAAGAATGGATGAAAGAATCGCTACGCTATCTGTGCCGTGGACGGAGAGTCTTTCAGGGGAACAACCTGTTCAGCAAGGGTGCCTGCTACAGCATGATGGAGCGACTGCATCCCAGTGAAAACGGACAAAATCATGTCTATCTGGGACAGGATAAATTGAAATCCAATATCGGTATGAAAGTGCGCAGACAGGGAGAGGAATCCTATCAGGCACTGTTAGACGCCGGAATCAACTGGTATGAGGCGCAGAATACCATGGAGTTTTACCTGCTGGAAGGAAGAGCGGTGGAGATCCTGATCACGTCCCTGACGGGAAAGGGCAGCCGGATCGCCAGAATCGTGCCGGAAGAATTGCAGGAAGGAATCACCAGACTGCGGATTCAGGTGGAGATGAAGGATGAAACACATCTGCAGGTGGAACTGGAGGATCTTGGTTTTGGCAGCTTCCGAACAGCTACGCATCATATCTGGAAGGAAGAAATAGAGTTGTAGATCTGCCCTGGGCAGAGAAAATGAGGATGAAAAATGAAGGCAAGTCTGTGTGTAGGAGAATATTGCGAGAATGCCTATAATGTGGAAGGCCTGGATATCCGGGTCTATAGTATGGAAGAGTTGTGCTATTGCCTAAAGGAGAATGCATTCCTGTTAGACCTGTCCATCATGAACGATAAGCTGGTGGACTGGATCGGAGAAGAATGTAAAGTGTGGGAACTGGCAAAACAGCTCTACCCCATGGTACATAAGCAGGGATCTTTAAGTGTGTTCGTGGTGACGATCCTGCAATATGTGGGGATGTACGATCCGGAAGAAATCCTGCAGGTGGAGCAGGTACTGAAGCAGGGAGCCGGACTCAGTAATCTGGAGAAACGCAAGAGCCAGATCGACTATATGGTGGAAAAAAGAAAATATGCGGCAGCCATCCGTGGATATGATATGCTACTGGAGACCTGGAACCATCTGGAACAGGAAGGAAAGGAACTTCCGGCGGGAAAAGTCCGGGCGGCGATCCTGCACAATAAGGGTGTGGCGCTGACAGGGCTGATGTTTTATGACAAGGCGGCATATTACTTTAACGAAGCCTGGAAGACCGATCCGGACAGAGAACACCTGGATGCTTATCTGGCGGCAAAGAGAATGGAACTGACGGAGGATGCCTATGTGGCATTTGCAGCGCAGAATCCGGAAAATTATACGGAGTCCTTGGAACTGGAAAAGCGGATCGAGCAATTTGAACGGGAATGGGAACAGCAGCCGGAGTACCGACAGCTACGGCTGCGTGGTGACTGGCGGGTGAACGACAGGGTGAAATACGATGCGGAAAATGAGAGACTGACTCAGGCACTGAAAAACAGTTACCGGACAAGTGTCAGCGTATAGAGAAGACAGCAGGAGAGAATTATGGCGTGGTGGAACCGTTTATTTAAGAAAAAAGAACCGATACAGCAGGAAGAGGACTGGGAACAGCTGGTCTATACCCGCAACGGTGTGAATTTTGATGAGGAAGACCAGAGAAAACGTTACATTGTAAATTGCCTGGAGCAGATCTCAGAGGCTTCCAAGGAGATCGACCTCCTGACGGGAGAGTATACGCTGGTGACTTCTTATCTGACGGATACGGATGAGATTGAGGCCCTGCCAGCAGAGCAGAGAGAAGAGGTCAACCGGGTGGCCGGCAAGCTGGCCGGGCTGGAACAGGAACGCAGCAGATACCGGGAAAAGAAGAACCGTATGCGGGATGCGGACTTCTATGCGATCCGCAAAAGAGAGAACGAGATTGAAGAAGGCATTCAGAAGATTCGGGACGGCGAGAAATACGGCAATCTGATAAGGCAGGATCTGCACAGACTGGACGGAGAACGACATGCCTACGAATACCGGAGAAATGAGCTGGAGAATCTGATGAACAACCAACGGGGCATGGCTGTCATTTTCCTTACGGCATTGATCGTCTGTGTGATCATGCTGGTGATCCTGCAGTATGCTTTTGAAATGGATGTCTATGTGGGACTTTTTCTGGCAGTAGGTGCAGGAGCTGTAGCCATCTCCTATGTCTGCATCCGGTACATGGATGCAGGACGGGAACTGCAGCGGGTGGAGAAGACCATCAACAAGATCATCCAGCTGCAGAATAAAGTCAAGATCCGCTATGTGAACAACTGTCAGCTGATGGAATATCTGTATCTGAAGTACAATACGGACAGTGCAGCAAAGCTGGAAAAACAGTGGAAAATGTATCAGGACGAAAAGGAAGAGCGGAAGCAGTTCGCAGAGGCGGAAGCTAAGATCGAGTACTACCAGAAGCAGCTGGTACAGCAGCTGGCCGGTTACCGTGTGCAGATGCCGGAGCGCTGGATCAGTCAGACAGCTGCGCTTTTGGACAAGCGGGAAATGGTGGAGATCCGTCACGAACTGATCCAGAGAAGACAGGTGCTCCGTAAACAGATGGACTACAATCAGGAAGTAGCGGAGAGTGCAAGAAACGAAGTAAAAGACATCGCAGCCACCTATCCGAAATATGCCCAGGAGATCCTGGCCATGGTGGAGCGGTACGACCGATAAAGAATTGACAAGACACCTCTCGTTGTGTTACTATGACACCGTGTTAGCAATTTACCATGCTAAAGTATACGACGCGGCCAACAGTGAGTGGCAGAACGGGAGGATGCATTATGAAAAGAGTATTAGTGGCATTACTGGCAATCAGCATGGCAGCAGGTGTTCTTACCGGCTGTGGTTCTAAAGGATCTGAGAAAACATTTACCGTAGGTTTCGATGCGGAATTTCCCCCTTACGGATATCGTGATGACAGTGGAGAATATGTAGGCTTTGACCTGGATCTGGCAGCAGAAGTATGCAAGAGACAGGGCTGGGAGCTGGTAAAGCAGCCTATCGACTGGGATGCCAAGGATATGGAGCTTTCTTCCGGGGCCATTGACTGTATCTGGAACGGTTTCACCATGAACGGCAGAGAAGATGCCTACACCTGGACAGAGCCCTATATCGACAACAGTCAGGTATTCGTCGTAGCGTCTGCTTCCGGTGTACAGAACAAGGAAGAACTGGCAGGCAAGGTGGTAGCAGTACAGAAGGATTCCTCCGCACTGGCTGCTCTGAACGATGAAGAAAATGCAGACAACATTGCACTGCGTGATTCCTTCTCCCAGCTGATCGAATATGCGGACTACAATACCGCTTTCATGGATCTGGAGCAGGGTGCGGTAGATGCCGTAGCCATTGATATCGGTGTGGCACAGTATCAGATTGCGCAGAGAGAAGAAGGAAAATTCGTTATGCTGCAGGGCGAGGACAATAAGCTGGCTGTAGAGCAGTATGCAGTAGGTTTCCTGAAGGGTAATGATGAACTGAGAGATACCGTACAGAAGACACTGGACGAAATGGCAGCGGATGGTACCTTCGCACAGATCGCTGAAAAATGGGGACTGACCGACAGCGTATGTCTCGGTAAATAATCAACTAAGGATAGTTAAGGAGTAGAATTCATGAGTTTGCTGACCATGAGTGCCCAACTGGCAGAGGGCTTTCTGATAACGGTGGAAATATTTGTACTGACCCTTTTGTTTTCCCTTCCTCTGGGGCTGATCGTAGCCTTCGGAAGAATGTCAGGATGTAAGGTGATCCGCATTATCTCCAAAATATACATATCCATCATGTTACAGATCATCGTGGTGTATTTTGCTCCCTTTTATGTATTCCGCATGCAGGTGGGAACGGGGTATCGTTTCCCGGCGGTGATACTGGCATTCGTGATCAATTATGCGGCATATTTTGCAGAGATCTACCGTGCGGGCATTGAGTCCATACCGGTGGGTCAGTATGAGGCTGCGGAGGTGCTGGGCTACAGCAAGGCACAGACTTTCGTGAAGATCATTCTGCCGCAGGTGGTGAAGCGGGTTCTCCCGCCAGTGACCAATGAGACCATTACGCTGGTCAAAGATACCTCCATGGCATTTACCATTTCCATTGCGGAAATGTTCACGGTGGCAAAGCAGATCGGAGCGGCACAGACCAGTGTGCTTCCCCTGTTGGCAGCAGGTGTGTTCTATTATATCTTCAATCTCGTGGTGGCTTCTTTCATGGAGTATCTGGAGAAGAAGACATCTTATTACAGATAGGAGCAGTGCGGAAATATGGTCCTTTTGGAAATGAATCATGTGAAAAAAAGTTTTGACGGCAATGGGGTGCTGAAGGATATATCCCTGAAGGTCAACGAAGGAGAAGTTGTCTCCATCATCGGCCCCTCCGGTTCCGGCAAATCCACATTGCTTCGCTGTGCAACGCTTCTGGAGAAAATGGACGGTGGTGAGCTGATCTATTTAGGGCAGACGGCAGCTTCGGAGAAAACGGATAAAAACGGCAGAATACAGTGCGAATATGCGTCCAAGGCAGAATTACATAAGATCCGGAAATGTTTCGGACTGGTGTTCCAGAATTTTAACCTTTTTCCCCATTTTTCCGTGATTAAAAATATTACAGACGCTCCTATCAAAGTCCAGAAACGAGACAAAAAAGAAGTCTACGCTCAGGCCAGAGAACTGCTGAAGAAAATGGGACTCTCAGATAAAGAAAACTATTATCCATACCAGCTTTCAGGTGGACAGCAGCAGCGAGTTTCCATCGCCAGAGCCCTTTGCATGAACCCGGGGATCCTGTTCTTCGATGAGCCGACCTCGGCACTGGATCCGGAATTGACGGCAGAAGTATTAAAGGTGATCAGACAGCTGGCAAGTGAACATATGACCATGATCATCGTAACCCATGAGATGCAGTTTGCCAGAGAAGTATCCGACCGCATTATTTTCATGGAACAGGGTGTGATCGTGGAGGAAGGTTCTCCCGAAGCACTTTTTACAACGGAAAATGCCCGGGTTCGGGAATTTATCGGAAAGTTGCAGTAAAAATATATTGATTTTTTTTCGCAAATCTGTTTATCTATTAGGTGTGGGTGTATCTTGCCCACACCTGTTTCAATAAAAGACTGAAAAACATAAGAATGCGAGGACTGATGGTATGAGCGTACAGGAAATGAAACCGATCAAGGAAGGCAAAGTTCGTGAGATCTATGACAACGGAGACACCCTGATCATGGTGGCAACTGACCGTATCAGCTGCTTTGATGTGATCTTGGACAACACAGTAACAAAGAAAGGAACTGTATTGACCCAGATGTCGAAATTCTGGTTTGATATGACTGAGGATGTGATTCCCAATCATATGGTATCCGCTGATGTTAAGGATATGCCCGAATTTTTCAGACAGCCGAAATTCGACGGCAACAGCATGATGTGCAAGAAGCTGAACATGCTTCCCATCGAGTGCATCGTTCGTGGATACATTACCGGAAGCGGCTGGGAAAGCTACAAGAAGAATGGTACCGTATGCGGTATCAAGCTTCCGGAAGGTCTGAAGGAGGCAGATAAGCTTCCCGAGCCCATCTATACCCCTTCCACCAAGGCAGAGATCGGAGATCATGATGAGAATATCTCCTATGAGCAGAGTGTGGAATATCTGGAGAAGCGTTTCCCCGGCAAGGGCGCAGAATATGCGGCCAAGCTTCGTGACTATACCATCGCTATTTATAAAAAATGTGCGGATTATGCACTGACCAAAGGAATCATTATCGCAGATACCAAGTTCGAGTTCGGACTGGATGAGAACGGCAACATGGTACTGGGGGATGAAGTATTGACTCCCGACAGCTCCCGTTTCTGGCCGGTAGACGGCTACGAGCCCGGACATGGCCAGCCTTCCTTTGACAAACAGTTCGCCCGTGACTGGCTGAAAGCCAACCCTGAAAAAGGCTGGAAGCTGCCGGAGGACATCGTGGAGAAGACCATTGACAAATACCTTCAGGCTTACAAGATGCTGACAGGCAAGGATCTGTAGGGGACGGTTTTTTAGTTTTTTTTCACGGGGCAGGCAGGAAAGGTAAGGCTTACAAGTGACGGACAACATTTATATTCAGACAGAAAATAATGACAAATTAAAGGAAGAATGTGGCGTTTTCGGCGTGTATGATTTCGACGGACACGACGTGGCATCCACGATTTATTACGGCCTTCTGGCATTGCAGCACAGAGGCCAGGAAAGCTGCGGTATTGCCGTCAGTGACACGAATGGGCCCAAGGGCAAAGTCTTAAGCAGCAAAGACATGGGACTGGTCAATGAGGCATTTACACCGGAACAGCTGGAGAAGTTAAAAGGTGACATCGGTGTGGGACATGTCCGCTATTCTACAGCGGGAGGATCCACCAGAGAGAATGCACAGCCTCTGGTACTGAATTATGTAAAGGGTACTCTGGGACTGGCCCATAACGGTAACCTGATCAATGCGCCGGAGCTTCGAAGAGAACTGGAGTATACCGGTGCTATTTTCCAGACCACCATTGATTCCGAGGTGATTGCTTATCATATTGCCAGAGAGCGTTTGAATTCCAAATCGGTAGAGGAAGCTGTGGGCAGAGCCATGACGAAGATCAAGGGAGCCTATTCCCTGGTGGTGATGTCTCCCAGAAAGCTGATCGGCGCCAGAGATCCTTATGGATTTAAGCCGTTATGCATCGGCAAGAGAGACAATGCGTATTTTCTGTCCAGCGAGACCTGCGCTCTGGATACGGTAGGTGCCGAGTTCGTCCGGGATGTGCTTCCCGGCGAGATCGTGACCATTTCCCCGGAGAAAGGAATTGAGTCCGATACCACCCATGTATTAAAGCCTGCGGAGACCGCCAGATGTATTTTTGAGTATATTTATTTCGCCAGACCCGACAGCTTTATCGACGGCGTCAGCGTATACGATTCCCGTATTCTGGCCGGAAAGTTCCTGGCTATGGATTCCCCGGTGGATGCGGATCTGGTCATCGGCGTACCGGAATCCGGCAACTGCGCAGCCATGGGATATTCCATGCAGTCGGGAATCCCTTACGGCATGGGCTTCGTGAAAAATGCCTATGTGGGCAGAACCTTCATCAAACCGAAGCAGAAGAGCAGAGAAAGCAGCGTTCAGGTCAAACTGAACCCTATCCGGGAAGCCGTGGAGGGCAAGCGTGTCATCATGATCGATGATTCCATTGTCCGCGGCACCACCTCCGACCGTATCGTAAAGATGTTACGGGAAGCCGGAGCCAAAGAGGTACATATGAGAGTCAGTTCACCGCCGTTTCTGTGGCCCTGCTATTTCGGCACAGACGTTCCGGCGAGAGACCAGCTGATCGCATATAACCGTTCCATCAAGGAGATCAGTGATCTGATCGGCACGGACAGCCTGGATTATCTGAAGATTGAGAGACTGGAAGAACTGGTGGGCGGTAATCTTGGCATCTGCAAGGGCTGCTTTACCGGAAAATACCCGATGGAACCGCCTGCGGAAGATATCCGCGGAGAATTTGACAAATAAACAATAACTATTCAGAAAACCGCAG
>OHQJ01000349.1_pt1 | contig 11708 bp, 8 predicted proteins | sample 1578081 | NCBI WGS metagenome assembly OHQJ01 (sample SAMEA3879545, study PRJEB24766) | human gut metagenome | biome: human-associated habitat; feature: feces | place: USA | collected 1985/1987
AGATATCATACCAACCGGCGTCCACATCGCTGCTCAGAAAACGGATCGTCTTGTCAGAAGAGAAAAAGATATTATTGTCATCCAGATAAAGATAAAGGCTGTCCACCAGTGGATGGGAGGCGGAGATACTGCCGAGGAAGGTCTTTATACTGTTTAGGAAGACATAGTCGGTGTAAGTAGTCTCTCTGTTGTAGAGAATCTTGCGCATGGATAAGAGCAACTGGGAATTCAGCGTGATCATTTCCTGTTGGGAAGTGCAAACATCCATGGTACTTTCCAGATTCAGACAGAGATCATCCGTAGTGGACTGGGTGGTCTCTTTGATGGTCTGTAGCTGGGAGGTTGCGGTAAGGATCATGATGCATATAAACAAAAGACCGGTAGGGATTAACAGGAGAGAACTCCATACTTTTAAGCGTTTTAAGAAAAATCGGTGCATCATGATAACGATCCTCTGTTCTCAGGAGTTACTTCCGGCTGTTTCCCTGCACGGAATTCCTGTGGTGTGATTCCGTAATATTCCTTGAAATTACGGGTGAGATTTTTGGGGTTCAGATAGCCGACGGCATCTGCAATCTCGTAAAATTTGACGGAACGATCCGACAGCATCTGCATGGCCTGTTCCATCCTCACCTGTAGCAGATAACGGGAGAAACTGACACCGGTATCCGTCTTGAAAGCGGAAGAAAGATAAGCCGGTGAGTAGTGTACCAGAGAAGCGGCTGCTTCCAATGTTGCGGTCTTATAATCAGATTTGATATAGTTTTTCACAATCGTCACATAATCCGCCTCGTCTGCATTGGCTTCGTAAGGCAGATAATGGCCCTTCTCCCGTTCGTCCAGGGTTTTCCGGATGCGTTCAAAGCAGGCAGACATGGCGTCATATTTCATTGGTTTGATCAGGTAGTCCGTGACATGATTGATAATTGCTGCCCGGGCATATTCAAAATCCTGATAGGCGCTGAAAAAGATGACGATGATATCTTCGTTTTTCAGTTTTTGAGACAGTTCGATACCGGTCATGACAGGCATCTGGATATCGGTCATAACGATGTCCACCTGTGGGTGGGCATTGATATATTCCAGGGCTTCTTTCCCATTGGTAAAGGAAGCAACGACTTCAAAGCCGAAGTTGTTCCAGGGAAAAAGATGAATGATCCCTTCCAGAATACGGGGTTCATCATCTACGATGATTACTTGATACATACCAGGTTCCTCACGTGTAAGGTAATATTCAGATAACACGCAGATTATAACATATTTCAAAATAGAATACAAAGCATTCAAAACGAGGAGAAGACAAATGAACGAAAGGAAAATAAAATTGAAAACCGGTGAAATCTGGCAGGAGAGACTGGTGGCAGGCAATGGACACAGCGGAGTGATCTGTTCCTGTGATCCCTATGAAGAGGTACTGACCTATCAGAATATAGAACTGCTGATGCCGACAGAAGAACCCAGAATGACTCCGCCGGAAGTGGGAAGTGAGCTGCAGGAGGCCAGACAGGCAGTGCTGCATATGGATGCTACCTGGAATGTACACGGCAGAAAAAGAACTTACCTGTATGCCTACCATCCGGGGATGCAGCTTCGGATCACGACACCACAGCAGGAGCTCGAAGCATACAGCCGCCGGATGGTAGGAGAGACCGGGGAGGTCATTATGGACTATCGGGATAAGACCGGGGACTTCAGTCGGCATACATTTGTCTCCAGAGAGGACTGCGTTGTGACACAGTATCTGGCAGGCGGAAAGGAGACACTTCCCGAACTGATACTTTCCATAGATCCGCCGGAGACGCTGCCAAAATTCGGAGTAAAAAAGTGGGGAACCGGACCGGAAGTAAATATGAAATATGAACTGGTCTATGACAAAGCGGGCACTTATCTCGGACAGGCAGCGCATTATCCGGTATTTGTGGAAAGCGAGCTGCAGGATAAGGGGTATGTGACCATGGTACGGATTCTACATACAGGAGGAAGCAGAAATGTGGAACAGACGGAAGGCAGCAAAGAAATCCACATCCGGGGAGCAAAGGCAGTCTGGATCCTGGCGAAGACGGCTGCCCAGGTTGAAATGGGAGAAATGGAAGATTTTCCGGGGGTGAAAGCACAGGAAACCATCGATGCGGTGTTGGCAGACCTGAAGAGCGCAGTGGCGAAATACCGTACAAAAGAAGGCAGCTGGAATTATGAGAGAGCGCTGGCACTGCAGAAGGAACAGCAGAGGGAGACCTATGGTACAGTAAGTTTTCATCTGGGAGAACAGACAGCGGATTCCGGAGAGGAAGGCGTAGAAAAGGAGACCAATACGGAACTGTTACAGCGGCAGAAAAATACGCCGCAGATGTTGCATAAACTGATGGAACGGATCTACAAGACAGGCAGATATGTGCAGGCTGCCTGCGCCGGATATTCTGCACCGAGGCTGTGCGGACTGTGGACAGGGGAATGGAATCCCGGCTGGAGCGGAGCCTATACGATGGATGCCAATGTGAATATTCAGGTCTCTGGTATGAATACCGGGCACATGGAAAAAGCGGCCTGGGGATATATGTATTTTATCCTCCGCCAGATCGGGGACTGGAAGGAGAATGCAAAAGCTGTTTACGGCATGTGTGATGCCCTGCTGGCACCGGTGAATACCGACGGTAATCGGGCAATTATGGTAGAGTATGATATTGACTATCCTTTCCAGTACTGGAATGCCGGGGCTTCCTGGCTGATGGTGCCGATCTTTGAGTACTGGCAGTGTTTTGGTAACCGGCAGATCCCACTGCCAGAGGATCTGGCCAAAGTCTGCGGAAAACAAAGCCTGGATCTGGAACAGGAGATTCTGCGCCCCCTGCTGTGGAAGACGTTTCATTTCTGGGAGCAGTTGTGTACCCCGGAATATTATACCGACAGAGAGGGACAGCCTCATTATAAGAAAGGAAAGACAGCTCTGGAGGAGGGAGAAAAATACCTGATCATTCCCTCTTATTCTCCGGAGAATCATCCAAACGGCTATTCCAGTACGATCACTGCCAATGCAGCCATGGACATTGCGGCGGCGTCAGATGTATTACGCATGATCCGGGAACTGGAAGAGAGGATCTGCGATGAACGGTCGGGAGAGTGGCTGACAGCCAGCAGGGAGCTTGCCGCAAAGCTGCCCGAATACCAGATGGATGAGACCGGTGGATTAAAGGAATGGTCACTGCCACAGATGCATGACAATCATGAGCACCGCCATATCAGCCATCTCTATTGCGCATGGCCCGGAGTAGAGGCACAGCATAATGTGGGACTTGCGGAAAGCTGCAGGCAGGCCATCAGGAACCGGAATGTCGGGAATGCCGGAAAAGATGATACTGCCTCTCATGGTTGGATCCACAAGGGACTGGTGGCTGCCAGACTGAAGGATGGCAGGAGCCTGGGAGAAATCTTGCGCCTGCTGGTGCAAAGTGATATTTTTTACAGCAGCCTGCTGACGGATCATAATACGGATCGCTGCAGAGGGGTCTATTGCACGGATACGATTCTGGGATTGCAAGGAATCATACATGAAGCACTGGTGTATTCCGAACGGGGAGAGATCGAATTCCTGCCGGCACTTCCGGAGGAGTGGAAGCAGGGCAGTGTGGATGGTCTGATGGCCAGAACAAGAATCTGCATCCGGAAGCTGGCATGGAATCTGGAGAAGAAGATACTGGAAGCAGAACTGGAATCTTATGAGGATCAGGAGGTCAGAATTTCCTGCCCGGTGTTGCAATACGATGCATGTTATTATCTAAAACAGGGAGAACTGCGCAGGATCAGGATTTAATCCATCGGATCCTGGAGCTGCCTGCGGTATTTATTGGCAGTGATGCCGTAATGCTGTCGAAACGCCTGGGTGAAATGTTGGGATGTGGAGTAATTCAGTTTCTCCGCAATCTGCGTGATGCTCAGGCGTTTGTCTGTCAGATAGATTTTTGCCGCAGACATTCGGGCTTCTTGTTTTTTCTGCTGAAAGGTCTTGCCGTAATATTTTTTCAGGAACCGTTCCGTCTGGCGGACACTTAACCCAAGAGTTTTTGCCAGGTTTTCCAGAGTAATGGTCTCGTAATGATAGAGAAAGGCCCGTTCGATGATCAGGGTCTTACCGTCAATGAGATTGGAGGGAGCAAAGTGCTGTTTAGAGAAACGGTTTCCCTCGTAATTGCGGACAACTTTTACAAGACACTGTTGTAACAGAGCCTCTACCTGAATCATGTAACCGGTATATTTATATTTTAATTCATAGAAGAGCTGCTCCATCAGTACACCAAGATTCTGGGTATCCGGACCAATCCAGAATCTTTTTTTCAGAAATTTGTCCGCAGTGCTGCCGGAAAAAACGAGAAGAGCATCTTCTTCCTGCAACTGAAAATAGATAGAATATTCTGTCATGGGATCCATAGGGCTTGGAATCTGCTCGTGCTCCACATGGGGGCCTGTCATATATAGTGTGCCAGGCGTAAGCTCATAAGAACTGCCATCAATGACTGCCTGTCCGAGCCCATTAGGGATGTAGTGCAGTTCATAGCTGTTGTTACCGTGGCTGTGGCGTGGCAGTGGCTTGAAAAAGTGTTCGAAAGCAATATTCAGAATTAGAAAAGTTGTGTTGTCGATAGTGGTTTTCACATCGAGACCATAGATGGTATTGTTCGTTGTCTGATTCATGGAGCCTCCTGCTGTCCGGATTTACCGTGACCTATCCGATGATATTAAGTGTAGCAACGGTAAAGAAAAAAGTCAATTAAAAAAGTGCGATAACACGACAAAAATACACAACGTATGTCGCAAATATGTCTATTAATCGTATATTTGTGGGATTAGAATGGATGTATCACAGCAACCCACACAGAAAATATGACAGAAGAACATATAACATTTTATTTTTAAGGAGGTTAACAGATGGACAGACAGGAAATGAAACAGAAAAAGATGATGGGAGCAATTCTTCCGGGCAACAGCACAGTAGAACTTAGAGAATTCGAAATGCCGAAGCCGGGACATGGACAGGTTGTGGTCAAGGCAATGGCTACAACTATCTGCGGCAGTGATATCCGCTGCATCTACAGAGAACATGTGGGAAAAGGTCCGGAAGGCTATATTCCCGGAACTGTGGCAGGTCATGAACCTTGTGGTCTGATCGTAGAGGAAGGCGAAGGTTTGAAGAGATTCAAGAAGGGCGACCGTGTTATTATTTATCACATTTCCGGATGTGGTGTATGTAACGATTGCAGAAGAGGCTACTATATTTCCTGCAAGAGTAAATTCCGTCAGGCATACGGATGGCAGAGAAACGGTGGCATGGCACAGTATATTCTGGCAGATGAGAAGGATCTGATCGCATTGCCAGATGAGCTGACCTACAAGGATGGAGCACAGGTGGCCTGTGGTTTCGGTACCGTATATGAGGCTATCGAAAAGGTAGGTGTCAGCGGCAATGATGCAGTATTGGTAACCGGTCTGGGACCTGTCGGTCTGGCAACACTGATGTTGGCAAAAGCACTGGGAGCCAATATGCTCATCGGCGTGGAGACGAATCCGTACCGTATTGAACTGGCGAAGAAGATGGGACTGGCTGATTATGTATTTGCACCGGATGAGGCTTATGATCAGATCATGAAAGTAACAAACGGCAATGGTGTGGAGAGAGCGTTCGATGCCAGCGCCAGTGATCCAGGAAGACAGCTGGCAATCCGTGCTACCAGAGAATGGGGCAGGATCGCATTCGTGGGAGAGGGAGGCACCTGTACTTTTAACCCCAGTCCGGACATTATTCATGGTCAGAAGACAATCTACGGCAGCTGGGTAACCTCGCTGTGGAGAATGGAAGAACTGGTAGAAAGACTGGTGCGTTGGGGAATTCATCCGGAAGATCTGATCACGGACGAATTCCCTCTGGAGCAGGCAGGGGAAGCTTACAGACTGATGGCAAGTGGAAACTGTGGCAAGGTGGCAGTGGTATTTCCCGAAGACTAAGGGAAGAAAGGTTATCATATGGCAGAAATCATAGAACAGAGCCGGATCCCAAAGCGGACTCTGGTGGACGGATTTAAGGTACCGGCAATCGGACTCGGAACCTTCGGATCCGATAAATATAACAGCGATCAGATTGCAGAAGCTGTATATGGCGGCATCCGGGCAGGATATCGTATGATCGACTGTGCTTCCGTATACCAGAATGAGAATCGTATCGGAGAGAGCATTGAGCGTGTCCTGAAAGAAGGAATCGTGGATCGAGCGGATTTGTTTATCACCTCTAAAGTATGGAATGATATGCACAATAGAGTGAAGGAGTCCTGTGAGAAGAGCCTGAAGGATCTGCGGGTATCTTATCTGGATCTGTATCTGGTGCACTGGCCTTTTCCCAATTATCATGCTCCCGGCTGTGACGGAGATTCCCGTAATCCGGATTCCAGACCGTTTTCTGTGACGGAATTTCTGAATACCTGGAGACAGTGTGAGGCACTGGTGGAAGAAGGCAGGGTAAAATACATTGGTATGTCTAATATGACAGTACCGAAACTTCGGGCAGTATTGCCGTTGTGTAGGATTCAGCCGATGTTCTTAGAGATGGAATTGCATCCCGGATTTCAGCAGCCGCAATTGTATGACTATGCACTGTCACAGGGGATTCAACCCATCGGTTATTGTCCCATCGGATCGCCCTCCAGACCGGAGAGAGACCGGACGGCAGAGGATATTTCAGATACCCGGATGCCGGAGATTATGGAGATTGCAGAGCATCATCACGTACATCCTGCTATGATCTGCCTAAAGTGGGCGGTACAGAGAGGACAGATTCCGATTCCTTTTTCAGTAAAGGAATATCAATATGTGGATAATCTGAAATGCATCACAGAAGATCCCTTGACAGTGGAAGAGATGGAGATGATCCGGAAAGCAGACAAGAATTGCCGCCTGATCAAAGGTCAGGTATTTCTGTGGCCCGGAGCAACCGACTGGCAGGATCTATGGGATGTGGACGGAGAAATCACGTCATGAAAGGGGTAAGCGCATGTTAAAAGGAATTCCGAAGATATTATCTCCCGAGTTATTAAAGGTACTTTGTGAAATGGGACACAGTGACAGACTGGTTATCGCAGACGGTAATTTTCCGGCTGAGTCCATGGGGAAGGATGCAATCGTGATTCGGATGGACGGACATGGCACGACTGAGATTCTGGATGCCATTTTGCAGGTGTTTCCATTGGATAGTTATGTGGAGCATCCGTTGAATCTGATGGAGGTGATGCCTGGGGATCCGGTGGAGACGCCGATCTGGGAGAATTATGAAAAAGTCATCGCAAAACACGATTCCCGAGGTGGCAGTGCCATTGGACAGATCGAGCGCTTTGCCTTCTATGAGGAGGCAAAAAAGGTCTATGCCATTATTGCAACCGGAGAGAGTGCACTATATGCCAATATTATGTTACAAAAAGGTGTGGTAACAGAATAAGGCAGCTGATAAGAACAGGAGCAAAAGCATCGGCGATAAGCGGATGCTTTTGCTGTTAAGAAAAACATGTTAGAATACAGTCAGGATCAGGGAAATGTGTGCAAAAAAATATATAATAACAGGAAAAAGGAGAAATGGCATGAGTAGGTTATGGTATGATCATCCGGCATCGGAATGGGAAGAAGCTCTTCCTATAGGAAATGGCAGAATCGGTGCCATGGTCTACGGAGGTACGGACAGAGAACGGCTCCAGGTAAATGAAGAGAGCATCTGGTTGGGTGGACCTGTAAACCGTCACAATCCCGATGCAAAAGAAAATCTGCCGAAGATACGACAGCTCCTTCGGGACGGCAGAATTCCGGAGGCTGAGCATCTGATGGAGACCGCATTATCGGCCTGCCCGGAAGGAATGCATCCTTATCAGACACTTGGGGATGTACAATTTTTCTTTGATGGAATCGAAGGCGGCAGAGAACGGAAAAGCGGTAAACTGCGGGATATGATCCTCTGTGAAGGAACAAAACATTATGAGAGATGTCTGGATCTGGAAACGGCAATCTGCCGGACAGAGTTCGCTGTTGGTGACAGTATATATGAGAGGGAAATATTTGCCTCTCACCCGGCGGACTGTCTGGTGATGCGCTTCCGCACAAGGGGCAAGGGGAAAGTGAATTTTTTAGCGAAGCTTCGAAGAGAAAGCTGGTTTGACGGAACTTGTAAGGTTGGAGAGAATGGCATAAGACTTTATGGCAATCTGGGAAGAGGCGGATATGAATTTGCCATGGAACTGCGTGCTGTGTCTACTGGCGGACGGATTTTGACCCAGGGGGAATGTCTGAAGGCAGAAGGAGCAGAGGAAGTGGTGCTGTGGTTTACTGCAGATTCCACTTATCACTACAGTATACCAGAAAAGGATCGGTATGCGGAGGCGTATCTGAAAGCTGGTAGGGAACTGCCTGTGGGGCTGGATGAAGAATTGACTGGCTCTGCAAGAACAGAGTTCCTATACCAGATGGCAATGCAGGCACTTCTGGCAGAGAAAATGGATCAGCGCCTGAAGGCGGCGATGCTTCTGTCTTATGATACCCTTAAAGCAGAGCATGTGGCAGATCATAAATCTTTATATGACCGTTTTGTGTTTGAAGTAGAAGGCGCAGAGCGGTACGAGAATCTGCCTACGGATCTGCGCCTTGAGAGACTTCGGAAAGGGAAGCAGGAGCATGCAGAACAGACAGAAGACGTGGGATTGATGAAGCTGCTCTATGATTATGGACGCTATCTTACGATTGCTGCCAGCAGGGAGGGAGGGTTGCCGACCACACTGCAGGGACTTTGGAATTGTGAATTTTTCCCAGCATGGGACAGTAAGTATACCATCAATATCAATACAGAGATGAACTACTGGCATGTGGAAAACTGCAATCTGTCAGAGTGTCATATTCCCTTATTTGAATTGTTAAAAAAGGTGCAGAAGAACGGCAGATATACCGCCAGAGAAATGTATGGGTGCCGGGGATTTGTGGCGCATCACAATACGGATATTCATGGAGATACCGCACCACAGGATACATGGTATCCCGGGACTTATTGGGTGATGGGAGCAGCATGGCTGTGTACGCACCTATGGATGCATTACCGCTATACAAAGAATCTGGAAGAAAAAGACGGATATCTGGTGACAAATCCTTCTGTTTCACCGGAGAATACATATATTCTGCCGAATGGACAAAAAGGATGCTGCTGTATCGGTGCAACCATGGACAATCAGATTCTGAGGGATCTGTTCAAAGGATGCTTGGGAGCCTGGAAGGAACTGGGAGAACAGGTACCGGAAGCCTGTGAGATTCCGGAAGCCGGTGACATAAAGGAACTGATGGGAACAATCCGCAAAATGTACGACAGACTGCCGCCCAACAGGATCGGCAGTGACGGACGCCTGATGGAATGGATGGAGGAATACGAGGAAACAGAACCCGGACACCGCCATATTTCCCATCTGTATGGGCTGTACCCCGCCGGAGAGATTACTGCAGACGGCACCCCTGAACTGGCTGAGGCTTGCCGCAAGACCCTGGAATACCGCCTGTCCCACGGCGGCGGACATACCGGATGGAGTAGGGCATGGATCACGAATCACTATGTCAGCCTGTGGAACGCTGAAGCAGCATATGACAACATCCGGAAGATGTTGGAGGTCTCGACCTATCCTAATCTGTTGGACAAACATCCTCCATTCCAGATTGACGGCAATTTTGGGATCTGCGCTGCCATGAATGGGATGCTGGTTCAGAGCAATGAGGAGAGAATCCTGCTTCTCCCTGCATTGCCGGCTGCATGGAAGACCGGCGCCGTACGGGGAATGCATCTGATAGGAAATCTGGAACTTTCCATGAGCTGGAAAGACGGAAGAATCACTGGTGCCGTTTTTACTGCATATTCGGATGTGGATACTGTGGTGAAATATAAGGAGACCGAAAAAAGACTGCAATTAAAGGAAGGTGAGATTAAAGATATAATGCAGTATTGACAGGTAAAAAAGTGGTAGTTTGATGTACTTAGGGCTGGCTGTCGCACCAGCGACTTGGTACAATACCTAGGGAAAGATAATTAGTTACGAAAGAATATGTTTAGGAAGCATGCATAAAAGATTATTGGGAATATCAGCTGGACAAGGAGAAGGGCAATAAGGTAATATATTATTGCATGCCGGAACGGAAAAGGAGGATTCCTCCGACGGAAGGAATCGTCTGCAGAATGGAGATTATTATGAAAAAAAGTTTCATACGACATATTTTTGCTGTAAGTATATTGTCCTGTTGTCTGTTATTCGGAGGATGCAGTCAGAATTCTGACGGAGAGGATACATCCTCCGCCACGACTGCTTCCACCTCCCCGTCTGAGACTGTTGCCGCCCAGCCTGCCGATGTTTCCCCGGATTCCGAGTCGTCTGCCATAGAATCCACTTCGGAGGATACCAGGGCACTCACCCTGTCGGTAGTCAATATGTGTGGCATCGAAGTCGGTATGGTAGCGGTCATTGATCCCGTGACCGGGGAACAGGTAAATCTGGATTCCCTGTCGGATCAGGAATCGATCTCTATGGAAGCAGACTGGCCCTCCTCTGTCAATGAGTTCCAATGGGCTCTCTACAATACTGACGGTGAATTATGCGTTGAGGGGACAACCGATATCAGCAGTGCCCAGGCCACAGTGACTCTTCTGCTGACCGGAGACGGTGATCTGGAAAAAGTTGAAGAGCTCTTCGAGTAATCCGCTTTCCAAGGTCTAAAAAACGACATCCACCGGGAAAATCCCGATGGATGTCGTTTTTTGTTATCTTTTATTCTTCGATATCTCCTGCATTTTCTGCCTGAGCCTTCAGCTTCTTCTCATTGTGCTTCTTGTACATTTCATATCCGGTTGCACCGAGGATCAGAATGATCAGCCACCACCACCAGGACATCTTTGCATGTTCGCTTTCCACAGCTACATCTGCCAGGGGAACAGCCTCTTCTTCGATATTTACGGCTTCCTTGGTCTCTTCCTTATCGGAACCTGCCTGAACGGTTTCCTGTGTATTTGCAGGAGCTGCTTCTGCAAGAGGTGCTGCTTCGTCAGCGATCTGTACAACGGGTGCTGCTGCCTGGTTCTGTGCAACTACGGTTGCCTGTGCTGCGGGTGCTGCTGCCAGTGCAACAGGTGTAACAACTGTTGCTGCCTCTCCGGCGCCGCCTTCCTCTGTATCACCGGCATCTCCGGTCTCACCTTCTCCACCTGCAGGTGTTCCGGGTGTAGGTGCAGGAGTCAGACGCTCGATCACCTTATCCAGCTCTCCGCCTGCCTCATCCAGGCTGCCCAGAATCTCCTTCAGAGTATCTTCTGCATCCTTTTTGTTCTGTTCAGCCACGGCCAGCTTTCCTTCCAGTTCCTTCAGAGCTCCAAGGTTACTGGTTCTGTTACTCTTCAGAGCTTCGATCTCTGCCTTCAGTTCCTCTACCTTGCCCTGTGCTGCTACCACATCTTTCTGTGCGTCCTGTGCATTCTGTAACAGCTTCTGATACTTTTCGGTCAGAGCCTTGGCATCATCTACAAATTTACGATATGCTTCATCCTTCTGGGTCAGTTTGATGTTGCCCTGAATGTAATTCAGGTTCTGGATAATCTGGCCGGTCAGCACTTCTGCATTTTCATAAGTCTCAGTTCTGACAGCAGTATTGGTTGTGGTCTCTCCGGT
>OHQJ01000373.1_pt1 | contig 11344 bp, 7 predicted proteins | sample 1578081 | NCBI WGS metagenome assembly OHQJ01 (sample SAMEA3879545, study PRJEB24766) | human gut metagenome | biome: human-associated habitat; feature: feces | place: USA | collected 1985/1987
CTGACGCCGCAACGAAGCATCATCGCATTCAGGCGGCGGCAACCGGAGCCACCCCAGAGGATCGCATCACCCGCGCCGAAAAAAAGCCCCCGCTCGCAATGAGCGGGGGCTAAAACATGAAGGCCGGGAATCCGGCACGGCTGGGAATTCGACCTTCCCGCGCCGGAATTCGCGCCGTGCTATTTCCGACCCTGATCGGCGACGGCGGCCATCAGCGCGGCGATCTCTTCGGGGTCGCCGAGGAAATAATCCCTGACGTAATTCAGCCCGTCGTCGAATTCGAAGACATAAGGCACGGCGGTCGGGAGATTGAACTCCGAAATCGCTTCGTCGGAGATGCCTTTCAGGTGTTTGATGATACCCCGCAGGCTGTTGCCGTGCGCTACCACCAAGATTTCGTCGTGAACGGACAGTTCGGGGAAAATCACGCATTGCCAGTAGGGCAGCGCCCGTTCGATGGTTTGCTTGAGCGATTCGGTGCGGGGCAGCTCCTCGTCCGGGATCCCGGCGTAGCGGGGATCGAAGCGCGGATTGCGGGGATCGTCTTCGGCCAGCGGATCGGGTGCGACGTCGTAGCTGCGCCGCCAGATGTGCACCTGCTCTTCGCCGAAGCGGGCCGCCGTTTCGCTCTTGTTGAGCCCTTGCAGTACGCCGTAATGTTTCTCGTTGAGGCGCCAGTTTTTCTCGACGGGGATCCATTCCTGATCGAGCCGGTCGAGAACACAGTTCAGGGTCCGGACGGCCCTTTTCAGGTAGGAGGTGTAGGCTTTGCCGAAACGGAATCCTTCGGCTTTGAGCAATTCTCCGGCTTTGAGGGCCTCTTCGACGCCTTTGTCCGTGAGATCGACGTCCGTCCATCCCGTGAAGCGGTTTTCGCGGTTCCACGCGCTTTCGCCGTGCCGCAACAGTACGATTTTTTTCATGGTATGATCTGTTTTTATTTGTATTTCACTTCGTTGAGGCACTCTCCGTGGGAGAATGCCTGAATGTTTTCGAGGGTCGTGCGGGCGATGTTGTCCAGCGCCTCGCGGGTGAAGAATCCCTGGTGGGAGGTGAGGATCACGTTGTTGAAGGAGAGCAGGCGTGCCAGCATGTCGTCGTCCATGATCCGGTCGGAGGTGTCCTGATAGAAGTAATCCGCCTCTTCCTCATAGACATCCAGCCCCGCCGCTCCGATCTTTTTCTCCTTGAGTCCTTCGATCAGGTCGCTCGTGCGGATCAGCTGCCCGCGTCCCGTGTTGATGATGATGACCCCGTCTTTCATTTGACCGATGGCTTCGGCGTCGATCATGTGGAGGGTTCGGTCCGTGAGGGGACAGTGCAGCGAGATGATGTCCGAGCGGCGGTAGAGTTCGGTCAGCGGAACGTAGGTCATACCTGATTCCCGGGCGAACGCCTCGTCGGGGCAGGGGTCGTAGCCGAGGACCTCCATCCCGAAACCCCGCAGGATGCGGATGAGGGCACGGGCGATTTTTCCCGTGCCGACGATGCCGGCCGTTTTGCCGTGCATATCGAAGCCGAGGAGGCCGTGCAGGGCGAAATTTCCGTCCCGGGTACGCCAGTAAGCGCGGTGTACCTTCCGGTTGAGCGAGAGCATCAGTGCCACGGCGTGTTCGGCCACGGCATAGGGCGAATAGGCCGGTACCCGGACTACCGTGATGCCGTGCTCGGCGGCGGCTTTCAGATCGACGTTGTTGAAACCCGCGCAGCGCAGGGCGATCAACCGTACACCCATGCGGGCCAGCTCCCCGACGGTTGGGGCATCCGCCGAGTCATTGACGAAGATGCAGACCGCATCGGCGCCTTGTGCCAGGGGTACGTTGTCGATGTTCAGGTGGCTGCGGTGGTATTTGATCCGTATCCCGTAGTCGGCGTTGATCCGGTCGAACGATTCGCGGTCGTAGGGCTGTGTCCCGAAAAAAATGGTTTTCATGGCGTATATTTCATTTAATTATAACGTTTTTGTCGAGGCGGTATTATCCGTTCCGTTCACGGATTGTGCCAAGAGCGGGAGATTTGCCGCACAAACCGTATCGAAAGCAATATGTCCTTCGTTCGGTTCGGATTTCGAAGCACTCTGTCTCATGGCACTTTTTTTGTCCCGTTTGTTTCCTGAATAAACATGCAATGAGGAATCCGAGAGAACGCATACGCAACAGTAGGGGGTATAAATGGTGGATTTTGAGCCTCGTGATGCTCGGGACTTTCATGGCCGTGATGGACGTGACGGTCGTGAACGTCGGCCTGCCGACCATTATGTCGGTATTTCACATCCCCATTTCGACCGCCGAATGGGTCATTACGGCCTATATGATTACCATGACGCTCATGCTGCCTTCGGCGGGTTGGATCGCCGACCGCATCGGCAACAAACGGATGTATATTCTGGGGTTGGTGCTCTTCACCTTCGGATCGTGGCTCTGCGGCCGCGCCGGGAGCGATATGTTCCTGATTTCGGCCCGTGCCCTGCAAGGCTTCGGCAGCGGCATCATCCAATCGCTCGGCCTGGCGATCGTTACCCGGGAGTTTCCTCCGCAACAGCGGGGGCTGGCCCTGGGGTTGTGGTCGGTGGCGGCCGCCGCTTCGATCTCGTTCGGTCCTCTGATCGGCGGTTATCTGGTGGACGATTACAGTTGGCACCTGATCTTCGATGTCAATGTTCCTGTGGGACTGGCGGCCATTCTGTTTGCAATTTTTATCCAGAAGGAGTGGCGCGGTGCCCGTGCGGGCAGTTTCGACTGGCCGGGTTTTCTGTGCGTGGTCTGTTTCATGCCCCTTTTGATCTTCGCACTGGCCCGAGGCAATTCGCCTTCGAATCCCGAGGGGTGGAGTTCTCCGGAGGTGATCGGATGTTTTGCGGTTGCGGCTGCGGCACTCATTGTCTTTATCGTCCGGGAGCTGCGGTGCGAAAATCCGCTGTTGAATCTGAAACTGCTCGGCGAACGTAATTTCGGCGTTTCGATGGCTGTGCTGGCGATCTTCGGTATCGGCATGCTGGGCGGTACCTATTTGCTGCCGCTTTACATGCAGAAGGGGCTGGGCTATACGGCGATCATGGCCGGAAGCGTTTTTCTGCCCGTCGGCCTGATCCAGGGCGTGCTTTCGACCTGCTCGGGATTCCTGACCCGCTACGTCAAGCCGCTTTTCATCGCCGTGACCGGCATCCTGGTCATGACGTTGAGTTTCTATTTCGCCAGCCGGTTTACTCTTCATACTACGCATGCACAGATCATGTTGGTACTCTATCTGCGCGGCTTCGGCATGGGACTGACCTTTGCCCCGCTGAACGATTTCTCGCTCATGAATTTGAGCCAGTGCGATATGGCTTCGGCAGCCGGTATCTCCAACAGCATCAAGCAACTCTCGGGCAGCGTCAGCATCGCCCTGCTTACCGTTATTCTGACCGGCCGTACGGCGTTCCATTCGGCGCAGGGCGGGCTCTCTTCGGCGGAAAGCTACGTGGCCGGTATCTCCGACGATTTCCTTTTCGTCACATTCGTTTCGTTGGCCTCGGCACTGCCCTTCCTGTGGCTGCTGCGCCCGCGCCGCAAGGCGGCTTCGTTTAAGAGCGAAGGAACGGGCACCTGACGGGTTTGCTTTTATCGCCTTGAATCCCTATTTTTGTCCCGGGGAATCGTCTTTTCCCGGAGGATTTTGAAAAACGATCAGCAGACATACGTTCCCGATCCCGAGGTCGCTTCGCGGCTCCTGGAGTGGTACGGACGCGAGGGGCGCGACCTCCCCTGGCGTCGCACACGGGACCCTTACCGGATCTGGATTTCGGAAGTGATCCTGCAACAGACCCGCGTGGCGCAGGGTATGTCCTATTATCATCGTTTTCTCGAACTGTTCCCCGACGTCGCGGCCCTCGCTTCGGCTCCCGAAGATCTGGTTCTCAAGTGCTGGCAGGGGCTCGGCTACTACTCCCGGGCCCGGAACCTGCTGGCCGCAGCCCGGCGGATCGTGGAGACGCACGGCGGCGTTTTCCCGACGGCCTATGCCGACGTGCGGGCATTGCCCGGCGTGGGCGACTATACGGCTGCGGCGATCTGTTCGATCGCATACGAGGAACCCTGTGCCGCACTCGACGGCAATGTCTTTCGGGTGCTTTCCCGCCTTTACGATCTCGATACGCCCATCGATACGACTTCCGGAAGGAGGACGTTCGCTGCGCTGGCCGATTCGCTGATCGACCGGCAGCGGCCGGGACTTTACAACCAGGCCATTATGGATTTCGGGGCTCTTTGCTGTCTTCCGGCACAGCCCCGCTGTACGGAGTGCCCTTTGCGTGACCGCTGTCTGGCTTTTGCCGCCCGTACGGTCGATGTCCGTCCCGTCAAACAGGGGCGTACGGCTGTCGAACCCCGCTATTTCAACTACCTGCACGTCGAATGCGGCGATGAATTGGTGTTGCGCCGACGGGGTGCCGGCGACATTTGGCAGGGGTTGTACGAATTTCCGCTCATCGAAACTCCCGAACCGGTGGAATATACGGTGCTGGCCGCGATGCCGGAGTTTTGCGCTCTCTTCAAAGATGCCGGGACGGTATGCCTTGCCGGGACCGTCAAGATGCCCGTGCATCAGCTTTCGCACCGGGCGATCCACGCTGTTTTCTACCGGATCGTCGTGGAGCGCTGGACGCCCTCCTTGCGCGAAATGCTCGTCATTTCGCGCGAAACCCTCGGCGATTACGCCGTTTCCCGTCTTACGGAGCGTTATTTATCCCGCTGATTCTTCGTCTGTGCGTTTGCGGCACACGGTTTGCCGTTTGATTGACGTGAAACCTAACGAAGAAAACGAGATAAATTATGTTTACAGGTGTACAATTCACGCATTTCATCCAAGCAAATCCCGCGCTGGCCGTTTTTTTGACCATTGCGCTGGGATTTTTGTTGGGTAAGCTGCGCATCCGCAGCTTTTCGCTCGGAACGGTGACCAGCGTGCTGCTGGTGGGCGTGATCGTCGGGCAGCTTCGTATCGAGATTCCCGAACCGGCCAAAACCCTTTTCTTCCTGATGTTCCTCTTCGCCGTGGGATATGCGGTCGGCCCGCAGTTCTTCCGGGGGTTGAAGAAGGACGGATTGCCGCAGGTGGCCTTCGCCGTGGTGGTCTGTTTGCTGTGTTTGGGGTCGGTATGGCTCTTCTCCTGGCTGATGGGCTATACGCTTTCGCAGGCTGCGGGGCTGCTGGCCGGGTCGCAGACGATGTCGGCCGTGCTGGGCGTGGCGACCGATACGATCCGCGAACTGCCGGGCGGAGCGGAAACCGATCTCAGTTCAATGCCCGTTTGTTATGCGGTAACTTACATCTTCGGTACGGCGGGTTCCGCATGGGTGTTGAGTTCGATCGGACCCCGGCTGCTGGGCGGCGTGGCGAAGGTGAAGCAGTCTGCGCGCGATCTGGAGCAGAAGATGGGCGAAGACGTCAGCCTGAAAGCCGGCTTCGACCCGGCGGCCCGGGAGATCGTTTTCCGGGTTTTCAGCGCCGATAACGAATGGTTCGAGGGCGGGCGTACCGTCCACGAATTCGAAACCGTCATGCAGCGCGACGGAAAGCGTATTTTCGTCGAACGGCTCTGCCAGCAGGGGAAGGTCGTCGATGAGGTGACACCCCGGACAGTGATCCGTCCGGGCGATCAACTGGTCGTCAGCGGTCGCCGCGAATACGTCATCAGCGAAGAGAAGTGGATCGGTGCCGAAGTGTCCGATACGACACTGACGAATTTTGCCGTTCAGGTCCTTCCTGTCGTGGTCAATCGCAAGGGGGCTGCCGGGGAGAGGATCGGAAAGGTCTTGTCGGCTAAATTCATGCACGGGGTCAATATCCGGTCCATCGTGCGGGCGGGTGTGAAGATCCCCGTGCGGAGCGGAGCCAAACTCGAATTGGTCGTGCTGCCGCAGGACGTGCGACGTGCCGCCGCACAGTTGGGTTTCAGCGATCCGGTGAAGACCGAGAGCAGCGTTCCGTTGCTGGGGCTGGGTATCTGTCTGGGCGGTCTGATCTTCGGATGGATGCTGGTGGCCAAGATAGGGGCGATTCCCCTGAGTCTGACCGTGAGCGGCGGCGTGCTGCTCGCAGGTCTTTTCTGCGGCTGGGCCCGTTCGCGGCGCCCGACTTTGGGAGGCATTCCCGAACAGACCGTGTGGTTCATGAACAATATGGGACTGAATACTTTCATTGCGATCGTCGGCATTTCGACCGGACCGTCGTTCGTCGCCGGTTTTCAGCAGGTGGGCTGGAGCCTTTTCCTGGTGGGGGCCGGTGCCACGACTCTTCCTCTGGTGCTGGGCGTGTTGATCGGCCGTTACCTGTTCCGTTTCAACGATGCCCTGACGCTCGGATGCGTCGCCGGAGCGCGAACGACTACGGCGGCTCTCGGTGCTGTCGAGGATACGATCGGCAGCAATGTCCCCTCGCTGGGATATACCATCACTTATGCCATCGGTAATACGCTGCTCATCATCTGGGGCGTGGTGCTCGTGTTGCTGTTGGCCTGACGGAGCCGGTCGATGATTCGGGCGGGTCTATGGTTTTCCATAGATCCGCTTTTTCGTGGTGTGAATCGCTAAAAGCGGATGAATCCGGCGGATTTTTGAAAAAAAATTGATTACTTAGCATTCTCTTTTAACGATTGCGACGATGAGTGCGAAACTGGCGAAGTACGACCGGTTGTACGAGCAGATCAAGGGCTATGTACAGACGACCGACGACATTTGGGCACGGCTGGCCACGATGGAGGCCGTGTTGCATCATAAGATGCAGACTTTTTTCTGGACAGGGGTGTATGCCCTTATCGACGACGAACTGATTGTCCGCTCGTACCAGGGGCCCGTTGCCTGTCAGAAGCTGCGGCATCATACGGGAGTTTGCTGGGCGGCGGTCAGCACGGGAGAAACCGTGATCGTGCCCGATGTGGAGCGGTTTCCGGGACATATCGCCTGTAATTCGAAATCCCGCAGCGAGATCGTCCTGCCGATTCGGGACCGGGAAGGGCGTGTGTTCGCCTGTCTGGATGTGGACAGCGACCGGTTGGATGCGTTCGACCGGGAGGATGAAGAGGGGCTGAAAAAGATTCTCTCCCTTCTTTTTGATTAGGCGGCGATCCTGCGTGGGCGGCGTATCGTATCTTCATCACCCGCGAAATCCGGTGCGTCTTTCAGCGATTGTCGTATAAAATAAATTCCGCTGACGCGGATGTCCGAGCAGATTCGGCGCTGCGTCGGCTCGATTATTTTTGTACCGGACAGGAGGCGGTTCGGCGATCTTTACGTACGAATCCGTACGATTATTCGCCTCTTTCTGATCCTTGCACAAAAAAATCCCGCTGTATTTTACAGCGGGATTTTTTTTGTATTTGGCATTTAGCGGATTACCGTTACGCGGTTCTCCTGCTCGGTCTTGAACGGAGACTTGGTGTCGCTGTAACCCTTGTACTGCAGGTTCTCGGCTTTTACGCCTTTCGAGATCAGGTAGTCGTAAACCTTCTTCGCACGCTGCTCGGCCAGGCGGGTATTCACGGCCTTCGAACCGGTTTGGGGATCGGCATGGCCTTCGATCACGTAAATCTTGTTTTTCGGCGCATTCTTGATTTGGGTAGCGATGATGTCCAGGCGGAGTTTCTCTTTCGGACTCAGCTCGGTCTGGCCGATGTTGAAGAAGGTGATGCCTTTGCCGGTCAGATAGATGTCATCGGTGTAGGCATTGCCGTCGAGCTGGTCGGCCGGGATAGGATTGGGACCCCACTTCGCCATTTCGGCAGCTTTCTTCGCGGCGGCAGCTTCGGCAGCGGCTTTTTTCGCAGCTTTGTTTGCTGCAGCCAGGTCATTGGCCAGTTCGGCGTTGTCGGCCTGTACAGCAGCCAGAGCCAGGTCGCGGTCGGCTATGACAGCCTGGTAAGCCATTACATCTTCGACGGTGTAGGGCGAAGCCTGTTTGAAGCCGCGGCGGTTGAAACGGTACGTAAGACCGATCGTGGCACTGTAGGCTGCGGCTACTTTCTGTGTTCCCGAATTCAGGATTGAGGGCATGTTGCTGCTGGGCAGCATCCAAGCCTTGAGTTCCAGTTCGATGTCCAGGGCCGGGCATACGCGGAACTTGTTCAGCAAACCGGCCGTGAAAGCGAACGAGTGGTCCGTCCCGTAGCCCCAGTCGCGCTGGAATTTGTCGGTGAAACCCGATACGTGGTAACCGAAGCCGGCGAAAGGCACTGCGTAATAGACGCGGTCGTCACGCTCGCCGCCGATCCAGTTCGACAGATTCACCATGAAGTCCATGTGCGTGAAGATGTACGGGTCTTTCATGTATTGGTTGCCGAATGCCGTGTCGTTCTGGTACTGGCCGCCCTGAATTTGCAGGCGGGCACCCATTACGGGGTGGAACCATTTGGTCAGCGAGAAGTCGGCCTGCCAGTTGATGTGGTTGAAGCGCGACGATCCGAAATCGTCTTTTCCCAGCGTGCCGTTGAAGACCATAATTTGGGCGCCTCCGGCGACGGTGATTTCCCAGTTGTCGAAGAAACGGTTGGTTTCGTAACCGGCCCAGCCTCGTCTCTTGGGCTGTTGCTCTTCTACGACGATTTCTTCTGCGACAGCGACAACCTGGGCTGAAGCGGCTGCGGCACAAAGAACGAGTGCCATCGTAATGAATAATTTTTTCATGTAGTTCGAATTTAATGTGTAATAATTTTTTGTTTTCGTGTATGTAAACCCTTACACGGGAGCTTGATTCATCTCTATATATCCTTTTGTAGAAGCTAAAAGCAAAGTCCGGGCCAAAAGCCCGGACCTCGTTTGACGTTTTGTATATTTTATTGTCTGTCGGCAGAGAATCAACCGCATTTCGAGTACCCGCAGGACATGCACGTAAGACACCCGTTCTGATAGGCCATCGTCTCCTGGCCGCAGCTCGGGCACTTGTCCTTGGTTTTGGTGCCGTCCGAGATATATTGCTTCAGTGCTCGTTCCACACCCAGCTTCCAGGTATTGATGGTTTCGCTGTTCAGGTGGAGCGATTCGATGAGCGATACGACGTTGGTGATCGGCATGCCGTGGCGCAGGACGCCCGAAATCAGCTTGGCGTAGTTCCAGAACTCTTCGTTGAACAGGCGCGAAATGCCGCCGATGGTGTTGGTGTAGCCGTATCGGTCGATATACTGGAAGTCGTACCGTTTCGAACCGTTCTCCTCGCGTACCTTTATAATAAAGCCCTTGTTGATTTTGGGCGGAATATACATGGCGTCCTCTTCGATTTTACCCGTGAAGATTTCGTAAGGGCGTCCATCCTGCAGGCCGACGAAGGCGATCCAGTTTTCGTTGCCGTTTTTGAAACGCACGATGTCCGCCGGGATCGATTTGGGGCGTTTGAGAATGGTCTGCCCGTTCTCCTCTTTTGCCGCTTTTTTCTTCTTATCGATCAGTACGCCTTCGCGGCAGCCGTCGCGGTAAACCGTTACCCCTTTGCAGCCGCACTCCCAGGCCGTGCGATATACGTCCGCTACGAGTGCTTCGGAAACGTCGTTCGGCAGATTGACCGTCACCGAAATCGAGTGATCGACCCACTTCTGAATTTCGCCCTGCATCTTGACTTTGGCCACCCAGTCGATGTCGTTGGCCGTCGCGCCGTGATAGGGCGATGCGGCTACCCACCGGTTGAGCTCATCGTCCGATATGTCTTGCAGTTTCGAGGTATCGTATCCGTTGGCTTCGAGCCATTTGACGAAGTTGTGGTGATAGACGTTGTACTCTTCGAACTTTTCGCCCATATCGTCCACGAAAGCCACTTTGGCATCCTGGTCCGAAGGGTTGATCTTGCGGCGACGCTTATAGACGGGACGGAAAACCGGTTCGATGCCCGACGTGGTTTGCGACATGAGCGAGGTGGTTCCCGTAGGGGCGATGGTCAGCATGGCGATATTGCGTCGTCCGTGTTTTACCATTTCGGCGTAGAGCTCCGGATCGGCCTCCCGGATGCGGCCGATCATCGGGTTCTTCTCCTCCTTGCGTGCATCGAAAATTTCGAACGCTCCGCGCTCTGCGGCCATCTTTACCGAGGCGCGGTAGGCTTCCAGTGCGAGGGTCTTCTGTACCTTCACGGCGAAAGCCGTCGCTTCGGGCGTACCGTAACGGAGTCCCAATGCTGCGAGCATGTCGCCTTCGGCCGTGATGCCCAGTCCCGTACGACGTCCTTTGCGGGCCATCGTGCGGATCTTTTTCCAGAGTTCGAGTTCCACGCGGCGAATGTCTTCGTCTTCGGGATCGGCGGCGATCTTATTGATGATCAACTCGATTTTTTCCAATTCCAAGTCGATGATGTCGTCCATCATACGCATCGCCTTCTCGACGTGTTGCTTGAATTTCTCGAAGTTGAACGACGCTTCTTTGGTGAAAGGTTTGTCCACGTAACTCAACAGGTTGATCGCCAGCAGGCGGCACGAGTCGTAGGGGCAGAGCGGAATTTCGCCGCAGGGGTTGGTCGCCACGGTCGTAAATCCTTCGTCGGCATAGCAGTCGGGAATACTCTCGCGGATGATCGTGTCCCAGAACATTACGCCCGGTTCGGCCGATTTCCAGGCGTTGTGGATGATCTTGTCCCAAAGTTTCTTGGCGTCGATATCCTGCTGGTAGAGCGGTTTGTCCGAGTGAATCGGGAACTGTTGGTGGTATTTCTTCCCGGCGAGTGCCGCACGCATGAATTCGTCGTCGATTTTGACCGAAACATTGGCGCCGGTCACCTTGCTCGTATCGACTTTGGCATCGATGAAACGCTCTGCGTCGGGATGTTTGATCGAAAGGGTGAGCATCAGAGCTCCCCGGCGACCGTCCTGGGCCACTTCGCGCGTCGAGTTCGAGTAACGCTCCATGAAGGGCACGATGCCCGTCGACGTGAGTGCCGAGTTGAGCACCGGGCTACCCGTGGGGCGGATGTGCGAAAGGTCGTGCCCCACGCCGCCGCGCCGCTTCATCAGTTGCACCTGCTCCTCGTCCATGCGGAAAATGCCGCCGTACGAGTCGGCCGGGTTCTTATGGCCGATCACGAAGCAGTTCGAGAGCGAGGCCACCTGAAAGTTGTTGCCGATACCCGTCATCGGGCCGCCCTGCGGAATGACGTAACGGAAATGGTCGAGCAACGCGAAAACCTCCTCCTTCGGGAGCGGGTTCGGGTATTTTTGCTCGATGCGTTCGATTTCGGAAGCGATGCGCTCGTGCATCTCGCGCGGCGATTTCTCGTAGATGTTTCCGAAAGAGTCCTTGAGGGCGTACTTGCTGACCCACACCGTGGCGGCGAGGTCGTCCCCGTCGAAATACTTCTTCGACTCGGCAACCGCATCGTTGTAATTGACCTTCTG